>OIZF01001350.1_pt1 | contig 14447 bp, 11 predicted proteins | sample 1588471 | NCBI WGS metagenome assembly OIZF01 (sample SAMN03283279) | human gut metagenome | biome: human-associated habitat; material: feces | host: Homo sapiens | place: Peru | collected 2012
AGTTTAGCGGCTTTTTTGCATAGCAAAAAAGCCACTAAACTCCGTCCCTATCCGGCTTCCCTGACACTCTTGATTCTTACACCAGGTTTCCGACTGCTTTACTCCAACCTATATACTTCTTCTCTCTTAAATTCTCATCCATTTTTTTCGAATATGTCTTTCTCTTCATATTATTAAACAGATCCATCGTATAGATTCCCATTGCGATTCCGGCAGCGTATGCTGCTCCGATTCCGGAAAGTTCTTCCGCATCCGGCACTAACACGTCAGCACCAAGAATATCACTTTGGAACTGCATCAAATAGCCGTTCTTTGTCGGACCTCCATCTACGCGAAGTGTGTTGACTCTTGCTCCCGCATCTGCTTCCATTGCTCTCACGACATCTGTAATCTGATAGGCGATACATTCCACTCCTGCACGAACAATCTCGGCTTTTCCAGTTGTTCTTGTAATTCCTGTCAAAGATGCTTTTGCATTACTCTTCCAATGTGGTGCGCCAAGTCCGGTAAATGCCGGAACAAAGTACAGTTCATCATCGGAAATTGCTTCTCTGCATAAACTTTCCGTCTCCCCCGGAGAATCAATCAGTCTGACATCATCTTTCAACCATGAAATCACCGCACCGGTATAGTTAATATTTCCCTCGAGAACATAATTCACTTTGCCGTTCATGCCCCATGCAAGGGATGTAACAACGCCATGTGTACTAAGTACCGGAGTTTCTCCGATATTCATCATAATGGAAGAACCGGTTCCGTAAGTTGCCTTAATATCTCCTCTTCCGAGACATCCCTGACCGAACAACGCGCCATGGGAATCTCCCAATACTGCATGAATCGGAATCGGTTTCTCAAAGAATCCTTCAAAATCTGTCTGTCCGAATTCGCTGTCTGAATCACAAACTTCCGGCAAATCTTCCGACTGAATTCCAAATAATTTACAAATTTCTTCGTCCCATTTCAATGTAAAGATATTAAACAACTGTGTTCTGGATGCATTGGAATAGTCCGTCTTATAGTCCTGCCCTTTTGTCAGACGATACACAAGCCATGTATCAATTGTTCCAAAACAAAGACGATGTTTCGCAGCCAATTTCTGCCCCTCTTCTGTATTCTCCAACAGCCATGTCATTTTTGCCGCCGGAAAATATGGTGACAGGCGAAGTCCTGTTTTCTCACGAATCTTCTCTGCCGCATCTTTAATCTCCGGACGCTCACAGATATCTGCCGCTCTGGAACACTGCCATACAATCGCATCCGCGATTGGCTCATTTGTCTCTTTATCCCAGATTAATGTTGTCTCTCTCTGATTGCTGATTCCGATTCCCCGAACAAGTGAACGGTCAATTCCGGATTCTTCTACAAGATCTTTTACAACCCGAATAGTATTTCTGTAAATCTCTTCCGGGTCGTGTGATACCCAGCCTTTCTCATTGACGATCTGGCGATGTGCCATATCTGTTCTTCGAAGCAAATGTCCTTCCCCATCAAAGAGAAGTGCCTTGGTTCCCTGTGTACTCTGGTCGATACTGATAATATATTTCTCTTCCATTTTCATATCCTCTCATAACAGAGAAACTGCCTGTGGCAGTTTCTCTTGTTTCCTAAAATATTCAAAATATATCTCCGCAAACTACTTTTGGCATACGCTAATTTTAAATACTTTCGTTATTATTTATTACAGAATTTCTTTTACTTTCTCAGCGATTCCCTCTGCATTCAGTTTGTAGTAGTCAAATACTTCCTGTGAAGTTCCGGTAATAACAGGAGCATCCGGCAGTGACATATTTACCACTTTTTTCGGGCACTCACGTCCAACAACCTGAGCTACCATAGAGCCGAGTCCACCAAACGGAGAATGTTCTTCCACTGTCACAACTGCTTTTACATTGGCAGCTTCCCTCACGATTCCTTCTTCATCCAATGGTTTTACGCAGTACATATCCAGAACGGTTGCTGTGATTCCTTCTGCTTTCAAAAGCTCTGTTGCGTCTTTCGCAGGTTTTACCATTTCTCCGCAGGCAACGATCAGCACGTCCTCACCTTTTGTTACAACTGTTGCTTTGTCCATTTCAAAAGGAACATTTCCCTCTTCGTAAATCGGGTCTACTGCATTTCTTCCTGTACGGATATAAGCCGGCTTCTCATCTTTTAATAATGCTTTCATCAGTTCTTTTGTCTGAAGATGATCACTTGGGAGATATACTCTCATGTTCGGAATTGCACTCATTGCTGCGATATCCTGTGCAGAATGGTGGCTCATTCCGAGTGCACCGTAGCTGACTCCACCACTGATACCGATTAATTTTACATTTGTGTTAGAGTAAGCAACGTCAATTTTGCACTGCTCATAACTTCTTGTAGATAAGAAGCATGCCGGTGATACTGCATATGCTTTTTTACCACATTTTGCAAGACCTGCAGAAATACTTACGAGATTCTGCTCCGCAATACCTGTCTCAACGAACTGTTCCGGATAAGTATCCGCAAATGGTGTAAAAGAGCCGCTTCCTCTTGAATCGCTGCAAAGAGCTACAATGCTTTTATCTGTCTTTGCTGCTTCCATCAATACTTCACATATCATCTGTTTGTTTGCAATTTTTCCCATTACTGAAGTGCCTCCTCTGCTTTTTTGAAATCTGCCATAATCTGTGCATATTCTTCCTCTGTCGGAACTTTATGATGCCAGTTGGCTTTATCTTCCATCACTTTAGAACCTTTTCCTTTGATTGTATTTGCAATCAGTACCGTTGGTTTTCCTTTGACTGTTTTTGCCTCATTGAATGCAGCTTCCAACTGGTCAATATCATTCCCATCTGCCACATCGATAACATGCCATCCAAAGCTCTTAAATCTCTCATGAAGGTCATCATGATGCATAACATCTTCTGTATTTCCTGAAATCTGCAGGCGGTTACGATCTACTACTGCACACAGGTTATCCAGTTTGTAGTGGCTTGCTGCCATTGCACCTTCCCAAACAGAACCTTCTGCAAGCTCTCCGTCTCCCATAACGGTGTATACGCGATAATCTCTGTTATCCATCTTTCCTGCTTTTGCCATGCCGACACAAACCGGAAGTCCATGTCCGAGAGAACCGGAATTCATCTCGATACCAGGCAATTTGTTGTTTGGATGTCCGATGTATTTTGAACCGAATTTACTGAATTCTCTGTGCAATTCTTCTTTTGGAATAAATCCTTTTTCTGCAAGAACAGAATAATATGCCTCTACAGAGTGTCCTTTACTGAGCACGAACAGGTCACGATCCGGGTCATCCATGTTCTCAGGACTGATGTTCATCTGGTGGAAATACAGCTCTACAAGAACCTCCATCACACTCATATCTCCACCGATATGTCCGGCCTTTCCGGCACAAATCAAATCTACAGTATCTTTACGAAGCTTATATGCAAGTAATTTTAAATTCATATTCATTCACCTTTCTTGAAAATGTGGTCGCTGCCCGCTTGTATTTTGCAGGCAACAACATCTCTGTTCTTCACTTTTATTCAGCGGACTATCATTCTCCTCTTAAGTAAGCCTTAACTTCTTCCTCAATCGGATCGTATAAATCCGGTTTTACACCGATATATTTACATGCTTCATAGAGCACCGGCACTACATCTTTGTGAATTCCTACACAGTGATGGATGTATGGTCCTTCCACAATCTTTGCTTCCAGACGTTTGATATTCTCAACTTCAACCCAGAGATAAGTTCCCATACATTTTGGTCCGTCTACACCTTTGGCATGTCCCAGAAGCAATGAGTACTCTCCGTTGTCTCCGTCGAATCTGCACAGTGTAACATCTCCGTGTTTTGCTTCTGCAGTCAGACTTCCCGGATGATCGAATGCCAGTGGATAGGTCAGTTTTGCTTTCTCCCTTGCTACCGATACCGGCCATGGACCACAGTGCTGAAGCAGTTCGCCGTTCTCAATATCAGGATGGCGAATTGTCCAGTCTGCGAAGAATCCTCTTGTCTCGTCCATTCCTGCTGCCTCTACCATAAGTGCTGTGATTGCTCCATGAATATCGGTCTCGCATACAACCGGAATACCTTCGTCATTGAGAATTGCATTTGCTGCACATGGCATAATTCCAAGCTCGGTCTGAAGTGCGTTCCAACACTGGATTGCTGCTGCCTGACATCCATATTTCTCAACCAGATTCTTCATTGCAACTGCAAGAGCAGCTACATTTTCCACTTCTTCGTCTTTAATCTGGATTTCCATGTTCTCACGAATATATTCCAGAACTTTTTCCTGTTTTGTTCTCTCAGCCTTAACCGCCTTCACTTCTTCTGTAAGTTCTGTCATCGGAACCGGTGCAAGCTGAATATTGAATTTCTCCAACAGCTCTCCTTCGTTGCACATTGTTGTCCAGAAATCAAACGGACGAGTAGAAATCTGAAGGATTCGAATATTTCTGAATCTCTTAACTACATTACAGACTGCAAGGAAATCTCTTACTCCGCGCTCGAATACCGGGTCATTCAAACGACAGTTTGTTAAGTATGTAAATGGTACCTGGAATCTTCGAAGTACTTTACCTGTTGCGAACAGACCGCACTGTGTATCACGAAGTCTCACTCCGTCCGGCTCCGGTCTCTCATCCAGTGGTCCCCAGAGCAGTACCGGCAATCCAAGCTTTTTAGCCAGTCTTGCACAGACATATTCTGTACCGAAATTGCAGTGTGCAAGCATGATTCCGTCTACACTCTCTGCTTTAAATTTAGCAACGATTTTATCTACATCATTGTCATCATAGAGAAGTCCTTCCTCGTTGATATCTGTGATATCAACAAACTCAATTTCTAACTCTCGGAATCTGTCTGCTGTTAATCCGCGATATTTAATCGCATCAGGTGCACTGAAGATGCTTCTTCTTGTAGGTACAAATCCTAATTTTACATTTGCCATTGTGATGACCTCCTCTTTGTTATTTCATTCGTTCTTGTATTGTTTTTACCAGCATGTTGCAAGTACTTTTTTCTCTTGCTTTGTGTCCTCAGTATATCTCCTGTATTACTGAATTACAGTAAATAATTCAGTAAGTTTTACTTAATTTTCAACTTAACTATTGTTATTTCTTCAGTGGTCATTCATAATAAATTTGGAAAGAAATTTCGTTTTATTTTGAAAAGTGAAAGCATTTGAACCAATACATGTACGTTTACAACGATAGGAGAATTTTGATATGTCAATTACATCAAAAGAACTGGCAAAAATTTTAAATCTATCCCCTGCCGCAGTTTCTATGGCCCTGAACAATAAGCCCGGTGTCAGTACCGCCACGCGCAAACTGGTCATCGAAACTGCCGACCGCTATGGATATGATTTCTCAAAACTTGCAGAAAAACATAATCTGAAAGGAACCATTTATTTTGTAATTTATAAAAAACACGGCGCTGTCGTAAGTGATACACCTTTCTTTTCTGAATTATCCGAGGGGATTGCACTCGGCTGCAAAAAGGCTGATTACAAATTAAAAATCAGCTATGTATATGAGGATGAAGATATAGTGGAAAATCAATTAGAAGAGATTCAGTATTCTGACTGTATCGGAATGATTGTTCTGGGAACTGAGATGCGGCCGGAAGATTTGAAACCTTTTCAGAAACTGCCACTTCCATTTGTTCTTGTGGACAGTTATTTTGAGACAGTATCTTGTAACTGCGTATTGATTAACAATGTACAGGGAGCGTATCTTGCCGCTTCCCACTTGATCCGCAAAACTAAAAAGCAGCCTGGATATTTACATTCTTCTTATGAGATTGGCAATTTTGCGGAACGTAACTCCGGGTTTTTCAAAGCTGTACGTGCACATGGAATGTCCTCTGCAAAGAGTATCGTCCACCATTTAACGCCATCTATGGACGGAGCCTATGCAGATATGAAGGAAATTATTGAAAAAGGGGAAGAATTAGCCCCATGCTATTTTGCCGATAATGATCTGATTGCCATGGGAGCTATGAAGGCACTCAAAGAAGCTGGATATCGCATTCCGCAGGATATCGCAATTGCCGGTTTTGATAACCTGCCGTTTAGTAAAGTCTTTGAGCCGGCACTTACCACAATCAATGTGCCGAAGCATTATATGGGGGAAATGGCTGCTGCAAGACTTATAGAAATGTTGAAGGCACCGAGTTCCAATCCGGTGAAGATCGAGGTCGGGACGGCACTGGTGGAGAGGAAGAGTACGGATTTGTAGGGGGATTATATAATTTTAAATGTAAAATAATCTGTGGAATTATTGCGAGAATAAGGTATTGAACAAAAGATATACCTGCTAAAAAATAAAGAGAGTTGTTCTTCGGCTTAACTAAGCCAGACAGCAACTCTCTTTCCATCCCTATCTAAAATATTCTCTCAACAACCACGCCGGTGTACAACTCCAGGCATGGCAGAAACTATTCACCTGCATATTGCCGTAAGGAGATGCCAATGGATCTTCCGGGTCAAATGCCTCCCAGAATGTATCTGCGCCAAGCTCAATCATTCCGCCCCAATATGTACGCATCATTTCCAGTGCTTTTTCTTTTTCGCCAACATGGAGTAACGCCTCGATTACATGATGATAAGCATATGGAGTCAGAACGCCTACTGCATCCTCTTTGTCCAGAATCTCAAGCATTAATTTTCTGCTCTTCTCTTTATCAAATACATCGGCAAGCACCATCCAGGCCTGACTGATCCAGGATACCTGACGTTCTTTTCCGCTTACGAACACGCCCTGCTCTTCATCCCAGAATGCACGAACCGCATCTGTAAGTGCAGCATTCAGAAGCTTCTGAATATATTCTGCCTCTTCTTTATTTCCTAATAATTCTGCCAGTTCTTTTCCCTGTCTCAGGCAATAAATCCAAACGCCTTGTGCTGCAGCCTGGCGGTCCAGACCTTCTTTCCAGTCGATAAATGCAGTCAGTGGATTTTCATTTTTCAGAATTCCATCTTCCATATCATCCTGCGCCAGTTCTATCTGACGATAAGCTGCCGGCCACAATTCCTTTACCGTCTCAATATCTTTTGTTTCCTGATAATAATCATACAAAATCGAAATAAAGAACAGTGAATAATCCCACAAGAATGTATCGTCTGCCTGCATTACCGGCTCTGTGAACAAACATGCACTGATTTTCCCATCTTCTCTTGTCAATCCTGCAAAGAGATACATACATCTTCTTACCAAATCCAGATTCTTGAATGTAGCGTAGTTTGCCTTTGCCTGCAAACGCAAATCTCCGATCCAGAGCCGACGGTCACGCTTTGGTCCATCCTCAAATACATGCTGCATACAATCTTGCAAAGTCTTCAAACTTGCTCTGTCAATTTTCTGCAAATCTTCCGGCAATTCTGTAAGTGGTTCCACATCTTCCATTGATACAGCAGATACAGCAGTAGTTTCTGCCTCTTCTACTACAACCTGAAATTTCTGTGACGTATCGATTGCCAGAATTTCTAGATAACGGAATGCATATCTTCTCGGTAATCTCAACTCACATGGTAATACATCGATATGAATGAATTCTTCCTGAATCCAGCCTTTGCTGATCCATCCCTCGTATGTGTTAGAGTCATCCAAGATTTCCTGAGGAATCTCTGCAAATTTCAATCTTAAAAATGCCGGTGCATCCTGTGGACTTCCCGCAGATTTTAATTTCAAAGTCACATAGCCTACATGGTGGTCGCCAAAGTCAAGGCAAATGCTATCCCCTTTTTGCAGACGTTTCTCACTCATGTGAGCGATGTCTTCACGCTCTGTTACAACTGCATTGCCAATCTCATCTTTCCCGATTGTAACAAGTGAAATTGGAGCCACTTTTACTTCTTTTAATTCCACATCATTTGCCTGTGCTTTCTCGACAAACGCTTCAATTGTCTTACGTTTCATCTCCGGGATGATACTTACTACTGCATCGCTCATATTCTTCTCCTCTTTCTATCCGATTTCTCCAAGATATTGCAAAGCCGGATCTTCTACTTTACAGCATGCTCCGGCTTCATAGTGCAACACTTTTACTTATGAAGAGCTTCTCCATTCGTTGCAATCACTTCTTTATACCAGTTAAATGATTTTTTCTTATAACGATTCAGTGTACCGCTTCCATCATCATTTCTATCCACGTAAATGTAACCATACCGTTTCTTTAACTCTGCTGTTGATGCACTGACCAGATCAATACATCCCCAGGATGTATATCCCATCACATCGACACCATCCTCCACAGCTTCTTCTACCTGTAATAAATGTTTCTTCAGATAGTCGATACGATAGTCATCTTCTACCGTCAGCACTCCATCTTTTTCTACCAGCTCGTCCACTGCTCCAAGTCCATTTTCCACGATGAACAACGGCTTCTGATAGCGGTCCCAATAATAATTCAACACATAACGAAGACCTTTCGGGTCAATCTGCCATCCCCAATCGGAAGCTTCCAGATATGGATTCGGAACGCCACCCATCAGATTTCCTTTTCCTTTGATTTGTTTTTTCGGGTCTGCTGTATCGCAGATACTCATATAATAGCTAAAGGAAACGAAATCAACTGTATTTTTCAAAATCTCCTCGTCTTCCGGCGCAAACTGAATCTCGATTCCATTTTCCTTAAAATAACGTTTCATATATCCAGGATAACATCCTCTCACATGAACATCCCCGAAGAAATCGTTTTTGTGCACACTTTCCATCACTTTGATCACATCATCCGGGCATGGAGTGAGTGGATAAGTCGGCATACTTAAAATCATACATCCTACTTTTGCTTCCGGCATCATCTCATGTGCAATCTTTGTCGCCAATGCACTTGCTACCAGTTCATGATGTACTGCCTGATAGAGATCCTGCTGTGACAATTTTTCTTTTGCTGTGTAAATGCCCCCGCTTAAGAATGGTTCATGAAGTACAGAGTTAATCTCATTAAATGTCAACCAATATTTTACTTTCTTACCATATCTTGCAAAAATTGTTCTGACATATCTTTCGTAGAACCCAATCATCTTACGGTTCACCCATCCATCATATGTCTTGGAAAGGTGCAATGGTGTCTCATAATGAGAGATTGTTACCAGCGGCTCAATGCCATATTTGTGACACTCATCAAACACATCATCATAAAACTGAAGTCCTTTTTCGTTTGGAGTTTCTTCATCTCCGTTTGGGAAGATTCTGCTCCAGGCAATAGACAAACGGAATACTTTGAATCCCATTTCCGCAAAAAGTTTGATATCCTCTTTATAACGATGATAAAAATCAATTCCAATAAGCTTCATGTTATCTTCTGTCGGTTCCTCCGTTCTCGGTCCGACAATTCCATGTGGTGTTACATCCTGCGTAGATAATCCTTTGCCATCTTCATTATAAGCACCTTCGCACTGATTTGCCGCAACTGCGCCGCCCCATAAAAAGTTCTTTGGAAATGCCATAATTATAAGTCTCCTTTCGAATTCATAAAATGATAGAGTGCTCCGATTAGGTTTGCATCATTGAAAAATTTACAGTTTGTAAGCTTTGGCTCGGGAACATATGCTGCTACTTTTCGAAGCGGAATCCGTTCCATATATTCATCCAGACTCTTCTGTAAATATTCGTGCAAAAGAGGCTGTTGACTGATACCACCACCGATTGCAATGATATCCAAATCCAAATAAATATTCAGGTTATAAATCTGCACTGCCACCAAATGTGCAAACTCTTTTAAGCCCTTTAATACGTTCTCATCTCCGGCATTCGCCCGCTCAAAAATCTTAACTCCATTGTAAGATTCCCAATCTTCTCCCGTATATTTTGCTACAATTTTAGCAAGCCCTTCTGCTCCGCTGTTCAATCCCCAATAGCTGCTCATTTCCTCCGGATTTTCGACATCGGTACATATATAACTGTACTCTCCTGCTGTGAAGTGATTCCCGCGATAGATTTTTCCATTTAAAATAATACCTCCCGCAACACCAGAACCAAGTACCACTACTGCTCCGTTATCACAGCCTTTGAGGCTTCCCCGCCAATATTCCGCGAGCGCCGCACATTTTCCATCATTTTCAACGGATACCGGCAAACCATATCGCTCCGACAATTCGTCTCCTACTGTGCTTCCTGCAAGATATGCCAGATATCCGGCTGTCACACAGTATCCATTTTTATTATCAAGCATTCCCGGCATACTGATTGCGATACCTTCTACCTGATCCTTATATTTTGCTACCACATCGTCTAATACCTGATAATACTCTTCTTTTGTACTTGTCTGGTAATCCGGTGTAGCTACTTTATCTTTTTCCAGAATTTCTGCATTTTCATCCATTAACGCATATTTGGTAAATGTTCCTCCTGCGTCAAAAACCAGATATTTCTTCATTCTTCTTTCCTCACGATTTTTCTATTCTGTCTATTCTCTTAAGTCTGTTATCGTTACTGTTCACAATAACCTGTTATCTTCTACAGAAAATTTTATTCTTCTTTTTCACTATAACTGTTTACCAAAATTAAGCTGAAGTTTTGCAAAGAAATCTTCCAGTGTCAGTCTTGCGTCCAAATAATTGTAAACACGGATTTCTCTATTATTCTGTCCATGAATATAAGTCATATCTTCTGCAATTCTCGGTGCAGGAACCAAATCATAACTTACCTTTTCCAGCTCCTCCATCAGAACTGCAACCGTTCCCTGATCACCCAGTCCCCAGATCTCACCATGAGGCCATACCATTTCATATTTTGCCGCAACATGATTGAACGCTACCATCTGTTCAAATAAATATTTTCCAATCTCTCCACATGGTCGAACCTTCAACTGTAACTCAGCCAGTGAAACTGCCATCACTTTGTAAAGGCTCATCGGAATCTGCCATACAGGCACTTTTGAAGAGAAGATAACATTTACTGCATGAATGTCCATCATCAAATTGAACTCAAATCCACCTTTCGGATAATCTCCTCCGCCAATCCAGATAACCGTCATTCTGTCTGCAATTTCCGGTTTCATAAGCAGTGCAGATGCTACATCTGTTACTGCTCCCTGACAAGCAATATACAATGGTCTTTTGTCGTCTTTCATTGCCTCTTCAATAATCAATCTTGCCCCTTCCGAATCAATCGGTGTCTTCTCATCTTCCAATCCACGCGGTGCTCCGAGCTTAACCGGATACTGGTCCTTTAATCCCATCAAATCCATAACTTTGATAATCTCATCATAACTTGCCTGTGCTGTTCCCAGCTCTCCATACTGTTGCGGGTTTTTCCAAAAATGTCCTGCCACCAGACCTTTCACATCAAATCTTGGTGTCATCAGATGATGCGCTACTGCATACTGGTCATCCGCTTCATTTTTACAATCTGTATGTACGATTACTCTTACTTTTTTATTTTCTGGTACTGTATATTCATAATTCCACATAATATATCCTCCTTGCCGTAAACGCTTTGCGAGGTCTTTTCGAGCTTAGCGTTTACGCACACCTCGACATCAGACGAGGTCTTTATTTACACAAAGGAGCACCTCCCGATGCTCCTTTGTAGTTACCCAATAGTTCCTATTTACTCAGTTTTTCCATGGCGTTTATCCAAATCTGCACGAATCTGTGGATATTTCTTATCCAGATCATATGGTACAAGTACGAGTACTGCAAGTACTGTTGAAACCAATGCCAAACCGCCAAATGCAAAGTTGATTGCTGTATGTGTTTTCGGGAACTGCTGTGCGATATTTACACCGTCAGCAATTGCCTTATCTAATTTTACTGCATCATAATTTCCCCATACAAGCAGTGCTGAAACGATTGCAGATGCTGCTGCAGAAGAAACTTTATTTACGAATCCCTGAATTGCATTCTGTGTACCGCCAAGGTTTCTTCCAACCTGCCACTCTGTATAATCGAAAATGTCAGGCATCATAGAGAAGAACATACTTGAACGGAATCCAAAACCAAGTCCGATAAGTCCAAGAGCCATTGTTGCAATTGTTCCATTTGATGTAAAGAACAAAATTGCATATCCAACGATATCTACGATTGCTCCGAACTGAATCAGTTTAATCTTTGCAATTCCTTTACCATTCAAGTAAGCTGCAAGAACCATCGTTGGAATTGCAAGCAATGTCAGTAATGTTAATGCAAGAGACATACCACTTACATCTCCTACAATGTAGCTGTAATAATACTGCATTGCTCCGTACATACTCAGATATCCGAGGAAGAGGAAGAATACTTCTCCGAGGAACATAATGTAGTATTTATTTTTTACAAGACTCTTAATATCTTTTATCAGTGAGCTCTTACCTGCTGACTGTGTAGGTGGGTTAATTTCAACAATTGAGAATACACAAATTGTCATGATAATAATAACAATGATACCAAGTACAATATTTGTATTACGATATCCTGTTGCTAATGCAGCTCCTGTTGCATCTTTAGAACCTGAGAAGAAATATACCATTGGAAGAACAAACAGTGATGATGTCAGTGAACCCAGGTTTGAAAATACAGTACGTGTTGTAGAAATTTTTGTACGTTCTGTTGCTGATGGTGATAATGATGAAACAATTGGTGCCATTGGAATATTTACAAGTGTATAACCAAATGAGAATATAATATATGTAATATATGCCCAAGCCAGTTTTGCACCTGCACTCCATCCTGTCGGAACAGAGAATAAAAGAACCATTCCAACTGCCAAAACCGGTGCTCCGTAAAGCATCCATGGACGATAACGTCCCATCTTTGTATCTGTTCTGTCAATCATGGCTCCTACCATGTAATCTGTAAACGCATCAATAAATTTTGTTACAACAAACATAAATCCTACTGCTCCTGCAGCAAGTCCTGCACAGTTTGTATAATAGAATAACAGATATGTATTCGCAAGTAAGTACGCAAGGTTACAGGCGTAATCGCTAATACCAAAACCTATACGCTGTCTCCATTTAAACTTCGTTGTTTCATAATAAGCCGGTTCGTGTTTCAATTTTTGCATTTATTTTTCCCTCCATGTTTTTATAGTTCCAATCAATGCATTAAATTCTTGGCGCGCTCTGCCTCGATTGAACCAGTTATTCATGTCTCATCGACTAACTTATTATAATCATAATTTTTTCAAATTAACTATCATAAATTTGATGTTTTTATCATTTTTTTAACATTTTTCTTTACATTTTATATTCTTCCAGATATATTTAAGATAAAAATAATGGAGGCTGACTACTATGGAATATACATTATTAAAAAAATTAGAAATGCTATGGGGCATTCCTATTTTCTATACAGATAACAATTCTAAGAAAATTCAAAGTTTTGGTACATTTTCAGAGAAAGAAAATCCACTGGCTACCTCTGTTGAACTTGTACAGTCATTAATAGAACAGGTCAATTCACAAAAAATCCCTGTTATTTATAAAATATTAAACAAAATTTATTTTATATGTATTTATAGCGGTGGCACTTACTATTTATCCGGACCTGTATGTGTAGAGCAACTTAGTTATGTAGAGATTCACCAATTTTACAAAAGTTGTAATATAACAATTCAAAATGAGCGCCATCCTGTTAAAATGAATTTGATCAAACTATTAACTTTTGCCAGTTTTCTCTATGAATTTCTTGAAAAAAAAGAGATTCAAATTGAACAACTTCTGCAAGTGAATCATCTAAGTACTGATAGTAAAGCAGAAAATACGCCTGATTCTGTTCTAATAGACATCAACATTCAAGAAGAGGCAGCATATCACCATACTTACATGGATGAACGTTTTGTTATGGATACAATCCGTGAAGGAAATGTTGCTGAGATAAACGAACGCGGAGATGCACTATTTGAAAGAGCAGGTATCCTTTCAAAAAATAAATTTAATGACCAGCGAAATCTTGCTATTGTCACAACAACAATGGCAACCCGTGAGGCAATTGCCGGAGGTGTAGCTCCTGCTGAAGCTTACAAATTAAGCGACCTTTTGATCAATCAAATTGACTCCTGTACAAAAATAGAAGAGGTTGTGGCGCTAAACCACAAAAGTCTCTATCAATTTACCAAACTGGTTGCTGACACCAAACTTAAGCCCCATTTGTCAAACTATACCGAACAATGTAAAGATTATATTTCCAAAAATTATCATCATAAAATTTATCTGGAAGATATTTCCGAAGCAATCGGTGTCAGCCAGGGACATTTATCAAGAGTATTTAAAAAAGACACCGGAATGAAAATACAAGATTATATTTTAAAATTCCGAATTGAGCGTGCAACAAACTTATTAAAATATTCCGATGCATCACTCTCCGAAATCAGTGATTACGTTTGCTTTAATTCACAAAGTCATTTTGGAAGTGTATTCAAAGAATATATGGGAATGACTCCACGACAATATCGGGAGAAAAATAAACAAAAGGAGTTTTATGGGTGAAGCAGGAGCCGGAGGGACGGAGTTTAGTGGCTTTTTGCTACGCAAAAAAGCCACTAACC
>OIZF01001353.1_pt1 | contig 14440 bp, 10 predicted proteins | sample 1588471 | NCBI WGS metagenome assembly OIZF01 (sample SAMN03283279) | human gut metagenome | biome: human-associated habitat; material: feces | host: Homo sapiens | place: Peru | collected 2012
AATGAAGGATGACACCATCCTGAATATTGTCTTTAAGACCATATTTGTTGTCTGCAAAGATGTTGGATGCCATGCTGAAGAGCATCACCAACATCAGAAGACCATAATTGATTGTCTTTTTCATATTCTGCTATTATTTTCTGATGATTACTTTCTTACCATTATGAATATAGAGTCCTGGCTGAGCAGGCTTGCTGATACGGACACCTGTGATAGAATACCAGGCTTCATCGGTTGTCTTCTTCACAGCTGTGATGGTAGTATTCTCTATGGCTGTAACAACCTTACCGTTTACATAAACCGTTTCTCCCTGAAGAGCTGAACCTGCTTCGCCATTATTGATGACAAAACAACCTGTAAGGAAAGCAGCAGGAACCTCCAAAGAATAATAGCCTTTCTTGCCGTTATACTCAGTCTCTTCGTCGAGCTGCATCTTCACGCCAGGCCATTCTACAGAAGCCTCAGTTCCGTTATAAATATAGCAATATACATTCTTCAGGTTCTCTATTGTATTATCAAAGAACACCTTTACCTTGCCTGCAGGAGCAGTCTCAATGGTCTTGGTATATTTACCTTCTACGTAATAACCATGATTCTTGAATTCCTGATTACCACCATTCAGTTTCTGCTCACCATCATGAGTAAAAATCACACCAGTAGGAATTTCAGTACCAGCTGTATATGTCCATTTAAAGACATTCTTGCCATCTTTAGTTCCCATCAAGGTCATGGCATCTCCAGGCCAAGCTGCAGTGGTAAACTGTCCCACCTTGTCATTCCAAGCCCAAATCTTGGCATTGTCATAACTTGTCTCCAAGAACACAGAGACCTCATCTTCAGTAACCGCTGGCGTATAGTCGTTTGCCATTACGGCAGCCGAAGAAGGCTGAACAACTAAGCCATTAAATGTCAAGCCAAAAAGCAAGACAAGCAAGTTAAATAATAAGTAATTCTTTTGCATAATTAAGTTTAAGATATTTAGTTACGAATTTATTCCGTTTGCAAAAATATCCATAAATTCCCTAACTATTAGCAAGATATTAAGAAATTCCCAAGTTTTTCGTGAGCAAACGTTTGCACAAATATCTGAACTTTTGAACAGGTTTTCAAGAAAGTGTTTCTTACAAAAAAAATCCTTATATATAACAACAAAAGATGGCGGCCAACAAATTATGCAATTCGTTAGCCGCCACCCTATATTTTCTATCTTCCAAGCCAAGCTTCAGGATTCAGTTTTGCCGTTTCCTTACGCAACTGGAATTGGAGAATATGATCAGATCCTACAGCACCTAAAGCCTGACGAGTGGAAACTCGCTGTCCCTTATGAACGCTGACAGATTTCAAGTTACAATAGACAGAGATATAAGCACCATGACGAACAAGGACATTCCACATTCCTCCATATCCGAAGACAGCACTAACCTCACCATCATAAATACTACGAGCCACACAACCAGGTTTACCTAAGATATTGATACCCTTATTATCCAGTGTGACGCCCTTTAAGCCTTCTACATTATATTGTCCGAAATGACTCACAATGCGATAACTGCCGCTAATCGGCATCGGCAAGCGACCACGATTAGACTCGAAACCACCACTCAACATACGGTCAACCGTACTCAGGGTAGCCGCTTCCTGCGCATCCTGTTTAGCCTCAGCAATTTCCTTCTTACTGCGCTCAGCATCAGCTTTAGCCTTCAACTCGGCAGCCTTACGATTAGCCTCAGCCTCACGGGCAGCCTGTTCAGCAGCAGCTTGTTTGGCAGCCTGTTCAGCAGCAGCTCTGGCAGCAGCTTCTGCAGCAGCACGAGCAGCAGCCTGAGCCTTCGCCTTTGCTTTAGCCTCAGCTTGTCGGGCAGCTTCCTCTTGAGCTTTCTTTGCAGCCTCCTGTGCCAATCTTGCTTCTTCAGCAGCCTTACGTCTTGCAGCCTCAGCAGCAGCTTCGCGCGCTTTTGCCTCAGCAATTCGTCGGGCATTTTCACGAGCTGCTGCTTCTGCAGCAGCTTTCTTACGAGCCAATTCTGCAGCTCGCTTTTTGGCTGCAGCAGCTGCAGCAGCCTTGCGTTTAGCCTCAGCTGCAGCACGGGCACGGGCTTTTGCAACTTCCTGTGCTATCAACCGATCAATCTGAGCATTGATGGCAGCATCCTTCTTGCGCTGGTCTGCAATAACAGCCTGAATAGTCTTCTGTTGCTTTTGAAGTCCCTGAACTACCACTTTCTGTTCCTGCTGTTTTCCTTCCAGTACAGTCTTCTCCTGTTTTCCTTTATACAACAGATTATTCTTATGACCCTTGACCGTCTGCAGTTGTCTGTGCTTGTCATTCACCTGGTTTTGTTTCGCCTTAACAGCTTCACCCTGAGCTTTTTGGAAAGCAGAATATTGACGGATGAAAGACAGGCGGCGATACATCTGTGACAAACTCTTGGCACTAAAAATAAACATCAGCTTCTCCTGTACCGAATGATGACGGCTCATATATCTCATCGAGCGGATATACTTGTTTTTACGGTCCTGCAACTGCTGTTCCAAGGTCTTGAGCTGAGCATTCAAAATACCGATATTGCCCTCAATATGCTGAATATCCTTCTGGATACCTTCAATATTCTTCTGTCGCTGATCTATCTCACCATTGATAGTCATCAGGTCTTGCAAGCGTTTCTTCACATCCTCCTTATTCCTACGAAGAGCCTGTTCCTGCTCCCTGATTTTCTTTTGGATATTGGCACGCTGACCCTGCAATCCTCTGATAGAAGCATTGCTATAGGTAGCAGCCTTTCTCTCTGCTTGAGAAGGGGCAGCATGAGTTGTTTTCCTGGCAACCGGCTTTCTTCTTACAACTTTCTTTTGAGGAGTCTTACGATCTGCCTTCTTGTGAGCAGTTACGGTCGCTTTCTTCCTCGTAGTTTTATGTTGCGCAAAAGGAGAAAGCGTAAAAGAAAGTGCTAATATGAATAATAATATACGTCTCATTACATATTCATGATTTTACTGAGGACATCCTCAGGAGATACCTTTTTATATTTATCTGACACCTTAGTCTCTGCCTCCCAATTACTATCTGTCTTTACCGCATTCATATCAATGGAAATCTGCATTTCTTTGTCAGATTTCGCCAAATCGGTCATAAACTTCAGTTTCAGAGAGGCTGGGAATTGTTTTACTCCTACATTCTTAAAATTGCTATAGTCTATATGAAGCACCGAATTACTGTTGGCTGTCTTATACTTCACATCAGACTGTAAGATACGACCTGTATTACGGTCAGCACCCCAGGCGTAGGTCATGTTCCCCTGTTTGAAAGTAACTGGCACCACATCGCCGGCAGCATCCAAGTCGGCATCAAATTTCTTCAAGTCTGATTCAGAAACTCTCTGGTTACCAGGCAACAAGAGTTGATTCCAGAACAAGGCTTGCAAGGAATAGAAATTAACTCCCTGTTTCTTCAGGAAATCCACTTGATTGTAATCCGCCTTGATATATTCCTTGTGCAAACGGTCGATAATCAGCACATAGTCTGGAGTGAATTCCAGTCTGCCAACCTCTGTACCTAAGATAGGAATAAAAAGTTGGATACGAATCACCTGGTCCTTTCTCATGCGAAGAGCCCCTGGCACAGAAATGTCCTTGCTGCCCATCTGAAGACTGAACGACATATTACCAACAATATTCTTAGAATAGACCTGGTTGTCAGAAACTTTCTGCACGAAGGTCAATTTCTTTAACGCTTCACTCTGGTGTCCGCGACTGGAATTTGCATTCTGGGACTGGGAAGTAGAAGTCGAACCATTCCCTTCTACAACCTTCTTGGTACCACATGCACCCAGTAAAAGCGGCAGACAAAGAGCTATCACTTTGACGAAGTTTTTATTTTTTCTTTCCATTTCTCAATTTATTATTCTTTTTCGCACCACTTCGACTTTGAGATTTGCGATCAGGAGTTACAGCCGAACCACCTGTCATTCTCTTGATTTCTTCCTCCGTGATGTATCTTTTATTTTTAATTTTCGTCATGATACCTTCCGATTTATTGCCAGCATCATACGACTGTTTCCAAAACTTCAGAGCTTCTTCTGTTAGTCCATTCATAGCATAAATATCCCCAGCATGCTCGATGACGGTATTGTTGTTCTGAGTCGAATCCAGATTGGCAATAGCCTGGTCGATATAGATTTTTGCCTCATGATAACGCTCTTCCATGAAGAGAATCCAGGCATAGGTATCCAGATAAGTACCATTTTTCGGTTCCGCCTTGATGGTCTTAAAACTCATCTGCTCCGCCTTGTGCAACTCTTTTCCCTTCAAGCTGATATAATAAGCATAGTTATTGAGCGCAGCCACATTATCATCCTTCCATTGCAAACAGGAATCATAGGCAGCAAACGACTCATCTTCCAAGCCTTTCTTGTTCAAGATATCTCCCATAATCATATACAGGTCAGATACCAAGTCAGGTGAACTCTTTTCATTTATCTGTGCCAATCCCTTTCGGAAAGTCACGAGAGTAGCATCATCATCCCCTTTCATATAATGCGCCATTCCTCCAAAATAATAGAATACCATCTCATCAGGATTGTATGCCTGAGCCTGATTGGTCATGTCAATAACCTCATCATATTTCTTTTGTTCCCATAGACTTTGTACCAGTTGCAAACGGGCACTCGCATGATCGGGAGCAATCGTCAGAACTTTCTGGAAAGCAGCATCTACAGAATCCTGCGGCATCTTCTTCAAGTCCATATAAGCAGCTCTCAGTTCTGCCAATTCACCAGAAGGTTTAGGCACATTGAGTATCTTCGTGAAGAGATTCAAGACCTCAGTCGAATCACCGCCATTACGTTCATTCTCCTGAATAAAAGAACGAATCATCACGATTTTTGTTTCCAATTCCGTATTTTTTCCCAGCAAGATACGGTCCAGCATCTGTCGTGCCTGTTCTTTCTGACCAGTAGCATTGTAATAATCATATAGCGAAGACTCCGCATAGGCATTGTCAGGTTCCTCCTTGAGAACATCCGTAAAGAGCTTATATGCTTCCTTTTGTCTGTCGTGCTGCATCAGCCAGTTACCCAACATCGTCTTATAGACCATATCAAGAGGGTGCTTATCAGAAAGGCTTTCCAATTCCCGATAAGCAGCTTTGCTATCCCCCATCATTTCATAGACACGCATTTTAGACAGGGTAAACTGCTCACTCTCGCCCTCTTCCTTTTCTAATCGGGCAATCGTAGAAAGCATTTTCGAGAAATCATTTTTCTGCTGATAAAGTTGGAGAAGAATGCGCAAAGCATCCGTATTATCATGATTATGCGCATAAATCAGTTCATACGAATCTATCGCTTTGTCATACTGTTGATTGCCAATATAGTACTGCGCCAGTCGCTCCGGATAGGTCTGGTTTTCAGGATTAAGACTAACAGCCTTTTCCAGACAGGCTAAAGCGACGGAATCCTTTTTCATTTGTGAGTAATACACCGACTGGAAATAATACACCTCAGCCGCATGGGGATTGATGGCACGGGCATGCTCCAACAAGTCGAAGGCAGCACTATAGTTGCCTGCACCTTGTTGGCGGATGGCCTCCAGGAAGAAGTAATCAAAGCGTTTCTTATCATTTGCAGGAATTGTATCCTGTTCGGCAGCAACAGCTTTAACTTGCTTTTTCTTACGCGCCAAAGATGGCAAAGTGGCAGTTCCGAGCAACAGAGCCACCATTCCCAAAGCTATATATTTAGCACTAATCTTCACGTTAATCGTTTCCTCTTAAAAAATATTGATTTAACACCAGAATACCTTATATTCTTATTTGACTCCAGTATGTCCATATCCGCCTGCACCACGTTCAGTTTCATCAAGACTTTCCACCTCAACGAATTCCCCTTGTTCGTGCTTGGCAATAACCATTTGTGCAATACGCTCCCCCTCATTTATAACGAAATCTTCCTGAGAGAAATTGATGAGCAATACCATGATTTCACCACGATAGTCAGCATCGATTGTTCCAGGAGTATTGAGCACGGTAATGCCATGCTTCAGAGCAAGACCGCTGCGAGGGCGAATCTGCGCCTCCAATCCTGCAGGCAAAGCCATATAAAGTCCTGTAGGCACAAGTCTTCTCTCCATGGGATGGAGTACGATAGGCTCGTCAATGTTAGCACGCAAATCCATGCCCGCACTCTGAGGTGTGGCGTATGTTGGCAGAGGCTGGCGCCCCTTGTTGATAATCTGGATTTTAATCATAATTACACTTTTAAATATTTCAAGTTGCTTGGCTTTTTAAAGTAAAGCACAGCATAGATTGTGCAAAAATACTGCTTTTTGAGCACAATAAGGAATTTTTGAAAGAAAAATGCAAGATTTTAAACAAAAATAAGTGCTTTTTATTTTGCATTATGCAAATAAAGGTGTATTTTTGCGTCATGGAATGGAAAAAACTCATATCAAACAAGCGTTTCGGACAAGAGCATAAGCATGCCGAGCGCCATGACGATCGCTCTGAATTCAAGCGCGATTACGATCGCCTTATTTTCTCCTCAGCTTTCCGTCGCTTGCAAAACAAGACCCAGGTATTCCCTCTGCCAGGTAGCATCTTCGTGCATAACCGTCTCACCCACAGTCTGGAAGTGGCGAGTGTAGGAATGTCGCTTGGCAACGATATTTCCCGCCGCATCATAGAGAAACGTCCTGAATTAAAAGACACTCTTTTCGAGGAAATCGGCACCATCGTGAGTGCAGCCTGTCTTGCCCACGACTTAGGCAATCCTCCATTCGGCCATTCAGGTGAAAAAGCCATCCAGACTTTTTTTACTGAAGGAGCAGGACTTGCAGTTAAAGACAAGGTTAGCAAGAAGTTTTGGGACGACATCACCCATTTCGAGGGAAATGCCAACGCCTTCCGCATCCTTACTCATTGTTTTAAGGGAAGACGTCAGGGCGGTTTTGTGATGACCTATTCCATGCTTGCTTCCATCGTGAAATATCCATTTGCCAGCAGTCTGGCTGGAAGTCACGGCAAGTTCGGTTTTTTCACTTCCGAGACAGAATCGTATCAGCGAATTGCGGAAGAATTGGGCATTACCTGCTTCTCTCAACCTGGCGAACCACTCAAGTATGCCCGTCATCCCTTAGTATATATGGTAGAGGCTGCAGACGACATCTGCTACGAAATCATGGATATTGAGGATTCCCACAAGTTGAAAATCCTATCATTCAAGGAAACAGAAGAGTTGCTTTTAGCTTTCTTTGATGAGGACACCCAGCGCAGGATTCGACAGCGCATAATCGACGAAGGGGTAACCGATGAAAACGAAAAGGTGGTTTATATGCGAGCCAGCGTTATTGGCAAACTGGAGAACGAATGCGTCAAGACTTTCATCGAGCATGAGGACGAAATACTTGCCGGCACTTTCCAGGGGAGCCTCATCGACCATATTGCAGAGCAACAACGCAATGCCTACAAGCAATGCGAAAAGATTTCCTTTGCCAAGATTTACCACAGCAAACCTGTACTTGACATAGAACTGTCTGGTTATAAAATTATGGCTACGCTGATGGAGGTGTTTATTGATGCCGCCATCAACCCGACCCGTTTCTATTCCCAGCAACTCATCCGCCGTGTAAGCAGCCAATACGACATCAACAATCCCGATTTAGAAGAGCGCATCATGGCCGTGATAGATTACATCAGCGGCATGACAGATATCTACGCATTAGACATCTATCAGAAAATCAATGGTATCAGTTTGCCGATTGTGTAATCCGGAAGGTAATCGAAAATTTGAAGAGCGAAACGAGAAAAGCCCTTCACCCTCAGACCTCCTGTGTTTATCGGCATTCCAGGAGAAAAGATGAAGGGTGAATGGAAAAATCACATTCCGATTTTAAATTTTCTTTGCTATAAAGATTTTTCCAAAACCCACCACATACATTTTATATAAATACCGCTACTAACATTTCCTATAATAAGGAAACAAGAGAACAGAATGCCAAGCAGTTGTTCTTGTTTCGCCAAGATAGTAAAATGCCTAAGGAAGGGCACTATTGCGCCAAGGTAAAGGCACCTTGGTGCTCGGGTAAGAGCACAATTGTGCCCCCGAAAAGCACAAGGGTGCACAAGTCAGACACCACCCGTAAACCCGAAACACAGATTCTTATCTATCAGAGATACGAGTTGTAAACAAGTCATTTGTACTTAGGGAATAAGCAATATAGATTTCTGTAAGATGGTAGTTATCAATTCCCTTCTCTGCCCTGGTATATTTTTCTCCCTGCCCACGCAAGAATTTTTCCGTGGGCAGGGAAAAATAAAAGTGGGTACAGAGACGGGGAACACACGCTAATGTTAATGTTGTGAAAATAAACAGAGATAATTGGATGGTTCGGGAGAACAAAGTATATCTTTCCAAACTTTGTCACATATGTAAAAAGAGTTTTTGACTGCTGTCAAAAGCTCTTTTGTCTATTCTCGAAAGTTCTTGTTACGGTAGTGAAAAACTTTCGGAACTTTACTTCTTTATGTGTGAATATCACTTGGAACACACGCTAATGTTAATGTTGTGAAGATTAATCAGAGATAATTGGGTGGTTCGGAGAAATATATTCTTTCCAGCCATCTATCGTCCCCTTCTCTGATGAAAAATTGACTCCTACCAAATGGATTTTGCGAGAATCTCCGGCATATTCCCTCGCATATCCCTTGTCTTCTATTTGCTTCAATGCTGCATCCACAGAACCATCCAATTTGAATTCAAAAATATACACGTCATTCGGAGTCTCATACACACAGTCTGCCCTGCCTTGACTCGTTTCCTTTTCACGATACACCAAGTAGCAACTCAACATTCTCAACAAGAGGAAGAAAGTATAGCCGAAATAACGTTCGTACTCACGTTCGTCATTTCTGCGACGCACACTATATGGAATACCCGACAAGAAAGCTGTCATCCCCTCCATAAACTCCTGTAATTTGCCTTGAAGCAAAAGATGTACAGAATGAATGAGCCATGAGGCAGAATCTTCCTTTGTCTTGAGATAGTCGTTTGCCAAGATCGTAAGCAGCCCCTCACGCACTTCATTGTTTGGAATATCCAGGAGATAAGAATGCGTGAACTTGTCGTAATCCTTGATGGTAAGGTAACCACTCTGGTAAATCATCGGCAAAGGCATTTCCACATTAGCCTTATAATCATCAAACTGGCTGGCTGCATAATACTTTCCTATCATCTCATTCAGGTTCTGATTGAAATGAGAAAGCAAGCGCACCAGATAAGTAGGCGTGCCACTCTTAAACCAAAAACTCCCCATGTCCATCTGATTGAAAGCATTCAGGATGCTGAAAGGATTGAAAATATCAACAAGGCGCTTTCCGAAATGATAACCGTCATATTTCCGTTTGAGAATATCCAGCATTTCCTCGTAACTACAGTCTTCGTTCTCGGCAAACTCCTTGATTGGCTCAGAGAAATATTTTGTCAGTTCTTCTTTGGTAATACCACAGATGGTCTCATAATTACGATTTAAGCTGATGTCATCAGGCTGATTAAACCCGCTGAACATGCTAATCTGAGAGAATTTCGTTACACCCGTCAGGAAAACAAATCGAAGATCTGCGTCTGCTCCCTTGAAAGTCGTGTAGAAAGACTTCATGATGTTGCGATGCTTTTCCTCCAACGTTATCATTTTCCCCAAATGTTCCACCTGATAGTCCAGATCGAGAACATCCAAGATAGGCTTGTCGTATTCATCTATCAGCACAACGCATCCCAGCCCCGTCTTCTCATGGGCAGCACGAAGTATTCGCTGGAAACGCAAGCCGAGGTCTTTATTGACAGACTGGATTCCATATCGATTTTCCCAATCCGAGAGGATAGCATTCAATGCCTCCTCTAACGCCCCATCATTAGCATAGTTTCCTACACTGAAATCTATATGAAACACTGGATATTGCTTCCATTTCGTCTCCAAGGATTCCATAGCCAAACCCTTGAAAAGTTCTTTCCTACCAAGGAAATAATTCTCTAACGTAGAGACAAGAAGGCTCTTTCCAAATCGTCTTGGACGACCCAGAAAACAGACGTGACCTTGTGCCAACTTATACACCAAGTCCGTTTTATCGACATAGACGAAACCACCATTGATGATTTGGTCGAAAGACTGCATTCCTATCGGATATTTCATTCTTGTTAAGCTTTTCCTTGTTATATGGGACAAAATTAAGCATTTTCCATGAAATCACCAAACTTTTGACCTATGTTTTTCTTCTTTAACGCCTTTATTTCACGCCTATTTCTTGCTTATATCAGAAAAAAGCAGTAACTTTGCACGACTTTTCTGAAGCAGCATCTTTGCTTTTTACAAACAATTAGGTTTAATTTTCTAACTATGGGCAATAATACTTCCATCACGGAGCATAAAAGACATTACTATCGGGAACTCCTATGCATCGGGGTTCCTATCATCATCGGACAGTTGGGAACCATCATTCTGGGATTCGCCGACACGCTCATGATCGGACATCACAGCACGGAGGAACTGGCGGCAGCAGGTCTCGTCAACAATATCATCACCTTCATCCTCGTTTCCTACATGGGATTCTCCTATGGTCTCACCCCTATCATCGGAAAACTCTACGGCATGGAGAAAACAGACAAAATAGGACAGAAAGTGAAAAATTCCTTCTTCGCCAATATGGTGGTGGGCGTCATTTTCTCGCTCGCTCTGATAATCCTCTACTTCAACCTCCATCGCATCGGTCAGCCCGAGGAATTACTCGCACTCATACGCCCCTACTTCATCGTCAACCTCATTTCGGTGCTCTTCGTGGGCGTTTTCAATACGCTGAAACAGTTTCTCGATGGTATAGGAAATACCAAGGTAGCGATGTGGGTGATGATCATGGGAAACATCGTCAATATCTTCGGCAACTGGGTGCTCATCTATGGTGTGGGACCTTGTCCGGAAATGGGATTATTAGGTGCCGGAATCTCTACCTTGGCAAGTCGTGTGCTCATGGCAGTGGCTATGGTGGGCATCATCGCCAGCACGAAGGAATACAGGGAATATCGCAACAATATCATAGCAAGCCGCATCAACGGGGCTGACTTCCGGGAGATGAACCGCCTGGGATGGCCTGTGGCGCTGCAACTGGCGCTGGAATCGGGCGCCTTTACGCTGAGCTGCGTGATGGTGGGATGGCTCGGAACGATTCCATTAGCTGCCCATCAGGTGATGATAACTATCTCCCAACTGTTCTACCTCGTACTCTCTGGTATGGCTGCAGCGCTGGCCATCCGAGTGAGCCATTTCGTGGGACAGAACGACTTTGCTGCCGTCAGGAGAAACGCCTACGATGGTTGGAGACTCAACCTACTGTTCTCTCTCTGCATGGGCATTCCGGTGTTGCTGCTCAGACATCAGATAGGCGGCTGGTTCAATGATAATGTGGAGGTGCAACAGTACGTGGCCCTGCTCATCATCATGATGATACTCTACCAGTTTGGCGACGGTCTGCAATATACTTTTGCCAATGCGCTGAGAGGTATTGCCTGCGTGAAACCAATGGTGACCTATGCTTTCATTGCCTACTTCATCATCTGTCTGCCGTTGGGCTATACGCTCGGTTTTCCTTGCGGCATCGGTATCTTGGGCATTTGGATAGCCTTCCCATTCGGTCTCACCATCGCCGGTTTTCTCTACAAACACCGGTTTGAGAAGGAACTGAAGAAAATGGAAAACATTTTTTTAGAAAAAAATTTTTGATGTCTGAAGGATATTTTGTACTTTTGCCCTCGTAGGATCATCCCTCAAAAGGGAGTCTGGGGATTCTCATCAGGGAAGAACCGGAGATTCTCATCTGGTAAAAACCGCCCCAGAAGTAAACTTTTTCTATGAGAAGTATAAGTACACATGAAACAACAGATAGTCTATAACCTGGAAGAATTTGCTGCCAAATATCATCTGACAGACATTTATGGCGCCTACGCTGCCCACTTCGCCATCAACGGCGAGGAAAACAACTGCGTAAGCTCGGAAGAACTGGCGGAAATGGTGAAGGAACGTACGCTCTTCACCAAACTGCTGTTACTGAAACAGGGCAAATGCCTGCTGCATTTCAACAGCAATAAGGACGAAACCCTGGAAGTGAAAACGGGCGAATTTCTCATTGCTTCGCCTAAGGAAATCGTAGCGTTGAAGGAGGTTTCGACCGACTTTGAGGCGGAATGTATTCTGGTGGACGAGCATTTCACCAACCAGCCTACCCGATACCAGCCTTCACCTGAAAAGATGAAAAGCATCGCAGATATTTTCCACTTCGTGAGAGACATTGTAAGGCACCAGCACATCAACAAGATTGAGATGATCAAGAGTATGTTCAACGTGCTCAAACTCATCATTGAGGAACTGCCCTACGAGCAATGTTCCGTTTCCAACGACTTGGGGCACAAGAAGGAAGTGTATGAAATTTTCCTACACCACCTCTACCGCTTCTTCCGCAAGGAGCGACAGATCAGATTCTATGCCGACAAGCTGAATGTTTCTACCGCCTATCTCTCAAGACTGGTGAGGGAAATCAGCGGTTCTACGGTGAATGAGCACGTTACATCACTGGTTTACAAGGAAATATGCAACCTGCTCACCCAGTCGGACATGACAATGGGGGAAATAGCCGACTATCTGAACTTCAGCGACCAGAGCGCCCTGACCAATTTCTTCAAGCAACGGTCGGGAATGACGCCATTGGCGTATAGGGGAAAGAAATAAGAAAATTTCTGGAAAACAAAATAAAAAATCAAAGCCTGCAAGCGGAATCCGAGAGAGAGATAGTTGGATTCGCCTGCAGGCTTCTTCAATGAATGTATATACTTGGATTCAATTAGTTATGAAAAGTCTTGTTTTCAACTCTTCATATCCCACATTTATTTCAATGTGAACTTATGAGAATGAAGCATTTCCTTAGGGTCGAGTGCCTTGTCGAGCTCTTCCTTGCTCATCAGTCCCTGCTCTATCACGATGTCATAGACTGAGCGGCCTGTGGCATGAGCTTCCTTGGCAACCTTGGTGCTGGCCTTATAACCGATAATCGGATTGAGGGCAGTCACGATACCGATACTGTTCTTTACCATCTCATAGCAGCGCTCCTTGTTGACAGTAATGCCCAATACACATTCTTCTGTAAGGGTTTCGATGGCGTTCTTCATCCAGGTAAGGCTCTCGAAGAGACTCTCTGTAATGATAGGTTCCATCACATTCAACTCCAACTGACCTGCCTCGGCTGCAAAACTGATAGTTGTATCGTTGCCGATTACCTTGAAGCAAACCTGATTGGTCACCTCTGGGATAACTGGATTTACCTTGCCCGGCATGATGGATGAACCAGGAGCCTTAGGAGGAAGGTTGATCTCGTTCAGACCGCAGCGTGGACCTGAAGCCATCAGTCGGAGATCGTTACAGATCTTGGAAAGTTTCACAGCCAAGCGCTTCAAAGCTGAAGAATAGCTTACGTAAGCACCTGTATCTGGTGTAGCCTCCACCAAGTCGCTGGCTGATACGAAGTTTTCACCGGTCAACTTACTGAGGTTGGCAGCACAGAGTTTAGCGAAGCCCGGAACAGCGTTCAGACCTGTACCGATAGCAGTACCACCCATATTGATTTCGTGGAGAAGCTTCACATTGCGCTCCAGATTGAGGATTTCCTCCTCCAGGTTGTTGGCGTATGCGTTGAACTCCTGCCCGATAGTCATCGGAACTGCATCCTGCAACTGTGTACGACCCATCTTGATGGTGTCGAAATACTCCTCAGCCTTGTAGCGGAAAGCGCTGATAAGTCCGGTAAGAGCGCCCACGAGATGAGCATTCATGCGGATGAGAGCGAGACGGATGGATGTAGGATAAACATCATTGGTGCTCTGTCCGCAGTTGCAATGGTCGTTAGGAGAAACATACAGATAGTCACCCTTCTCACGTCCCAAGATTTCAAGGGCACGGTTGGCAATCACCTCATTAGCATTCATATTGACAGAAGTTCCAGCACCACCCTGTACCATGTCGATAGGGAAATTCTCGTGCCACTTGCCGTCTATGATTTCGCGGCAAGCCTCAGCCATAGCTCCGGAAATCTCATCATTGATAACTCCGAGAGAATGATTGGTCTGGGCAGCTGCCAGCTTCACGTATGCAATAGCGATGATGAAATCAGGATTATCACGCATCGTCTTGCGAGAAATATGATAATTGTTAATACCGCGCTGAGTTTGTACACCGTAAAGTGCGTCAGCAGGAACTTTGAGTTCACCTAAAAGGTCAGACTCTACTCTGAATTTCTTTTCGTCAGCCATCATGTTATGTCGTTTAAGTTAGTATTTATTCTATTAGTTATTTTTCTTTTGCAAAGAAAATGCAAACGAGCGCAATGAAAGCTTGCTTTCAAATTGCCGAGTGC
>OIZF01001355.1_pt1 | contig 14407 bp, 16 predicted proteins | sample 1588471 | NCBI WGS metagenome assembly OIZF01 (sample SAMN03283279) | human gut metagenome | biome: human-associated habitat; material: feces | host: Homo sapiens | place: Peru | collected 2012
ACATCTTATTTTAACTTTAAATAATAATTTCTTTCTAATAAGCAAATTACAATTTATAAAGCAGTTTGAAATGAAACTGTTTTTTTTCATGTTATAATAGAAACCGAATAAAGAGAGTTTTATAAAAAAGGAGAGATGTCATCAAAAATCAATAATTGGTTTTGCGAAGGGAGGTGGTAATCACTTCTTGTAGCAGTGACTCTCAAACTGCGAAGTGAGTAGTAAAATACTCGCTTTTCATATACAAAAAATAAATTAAAACAATAAATGTTATAATTTTGTTAAAAAAATGTTAAAAAAGGGTTCACAAACTCAAAAATCTATGATAAGATTATATACGTACTGAGAGAGGGATACGCCTTTAAACAGGGTTCGGTATCTACCCACTCAAGGCACCAGATTGATAGGAAACTCGGACACATCCTGAGTTTAAGTAATAGATTACTAACTAGAAATAGTTAGTTTTTTTCTGCTTAAAACGAAAGGAAGAGTGATAATTATGTTTGAGATAGAAACTAAAGAACTAAAAATAAGTGATGAACTTAATAGAAAAATAGACATGATATGTAGATTTGCTTGTGTTAAATATGAATTTATACCAGGTAATATTAAATCAATTAAAAACACCAATATTGCCTATGTAAAGCCTCATATTTTAAAAGTTAAGGGAAATGACTACTTAATACTAGAAGAATGTGAAGAAGTCTTTATAAATAGCTATAATAGGAAAATAAGAATAAAAGATTTAGAAAACTATCTAAAAAATAACTAATACCTATTGATTTTGAAATTATTTGTGATATTATAAATAATCAATAAATGACAAGCAGTATCCGTCTTTTATTAAAGGAGGTATACTATGTCCAAATATATAATATACATAAAACAATTTAATGAAGTATCCAAAGAGGAGTCAAAGGTATTAGTTTAAACTAGTGCTTTTGTCTCCTCTTTTTTGATAGAAAGAGAGGAAAATAAATGGATGAAAAAGTAAGAGTTGCAGGTATATATGCTCGTGTTTCAACTGAAGACCAAGCACGAAAAGGATTTTCTATGGGAGAACAAGAAGAAAGACTAATTGAGTATTGTAAGTTTAAAAGATATGAAGTTTATAAAGTATATAAAGACCCAGGAATAAGTGCAAAAAATGATAAAAGACCTGCATACCAAGAAATGATGCAAGATATGAGAGATGGAAAAATAAATGTTATAGTTGCTTTTAAATTAGATAGATTAACACGTAGTGTTTATGATGTTGAAAAACTAATGAAACAAGTAAATGATGCAGAAGCAGAAATTGATTGTATGGCAGATGAATCAAATACCGTTACATCTAACGGAAGAATGGTTATGAGAATAATAACTAGTGTATCACAAAATGAAATAGAAAAATGTTCAGAAAGAACTAAATTTGGTATGGTTGGAGCAATTGAAGCAGGACATATTCCAATTGGTAAATGTTTAGGTTTTAAAAGAGATAATAAAAAGTTAGTTCCAGATCCACTAACTAAAGATGTAATAGTAAAAATATTTAATTTGTATTTAGAAGGTAATTCACATCAAAAAATTGCAAATATTTTAAATGAAGAAAAAGTGCTTGGAAGAACTAATTGGCTAGATTCAACTATTCAAAAGATTTTATCTAATGAACTTTATAAAGGAGATTTTGTTCATGGTAAAAGAACTAAAAATCCTAAATATTATGAAAATGTAGTTGAACCTATCGTATCAAAAGAAACATGGGAAAATTGTCAGTATCAAAAAAAGAGAAATGCTAGACATTATGAAAGAACAGCAACTTATCTATTTACTAATAAATTAAAATGTTCAAAATGTGGTAGTTTTTTAGGTGGAGCTGCTAGTAAAAAGAAAACTGGTAAAAAGTATTATTACTATAAATGTGAACATTGTAAAACATATTATAGTGAAGAAAAAATAGAAGATTTATTACTAGACGCTTGGATTTTATTACAAAGACAAGAAGAATTATTAAATGACTACTATACACCATTTATTAAATCAAAATTAGATAATCATACAAAGGATTATACGAATGAATTAAAAGAATTAGATAAACAAATGGATAGAATAAAAACAGCTTATATAAAAGGTGTAATGAAAATAGAAGATTTTGATAATGATAGAAAACATATTGAATATAGAAAACAAAAATTAGAAAAGATGATTAAAGAACAAAAACAATATGATAATTTAACATTTACAGTAGAAGATTTATTAATTTTTGAAGACAAACAAAGAATAGATTTAATAACAAATCCAAGTCATTATATAAATTTAATTACAAATTGGATAACATTATCTAGAAAAGAAAAACAAAAAATTATAAGTCATTATATAGATAATATTGAACTAAAAAGAGATGGAGATAATTATATACTTAAAAATATTGATATGTTAAAATCATATTTAAGTGATGAATTAAAATATCACAAAGAATGTAAAACTCCATTAAATATTGATTTATTTACGGATGAAAATGGAAATAAATTAATAATGAATAGTGAAGAAAAAACATCAGAAAAAGCGAAAAAATATTTTGAAAAATTAAAGTCATATATTAGTAATTATACTGATTGTGATTTAAATTATTATGAAACATATTATGATGGAGAAAAAAATAATGCTTGGTTTGAAGCAAAAAAAACTGAAGAAATAATAAGACTTATTCTATTAAAAGATTCAAAATCATTAAAAGAAAATAAACTAAAATTTGGTGTAATAACAGTAGATTTAGATAAAGTAAAACAATATTATAACGAAGAATATATTGAATATTTATTATTAAAAACTGATGAATATAAGAAAGAATTAAAAAAAATTTATAGCAATAAATTTGCTTAAATAATATAAAACTAAGAATAATATTTAAGGAAGAAATTATGGGAAAAAAATAAAAAATAATCAAAAATCAAAAGTAAGTTATATAGTTAATAGTGTATTTGATGAAAAATGGGAAAGATTATCAATGGAAGAAAAAACAAAAATTTTTAATCAAAAAATGTTGAAATATATTATGAAAGAGGAAGTAAATTATAATTATGTATTGCCTAATTTAAAAATAGAAAATAACAATTATGAACAAATAAATAAGTATGGTTATTTAAAATAGAATATATAAAGGAGCATAAAAGAACATTATATCACGAACTTTTAATAAATAATGATTTAACAAATTATCTTCTTTCGGTTGGTAAAGAATGTGAAAATAGATATATTATTATAATGGAAAATTATATAAAGAATGATAAAAAACTGACTGAAGAAAATAAAGAAATCAATCAAATGGAATGGGTAAAATTAATGAATAATTATAAAAATAGTGCTGAAGAAATAGTATTAAAAGAATTAATTTATGTTTAATTGTTGTCTTAGCCAGCCCTGAATTTGTACTCCCAGAACAAATTCAATATGGAGTAAACCCCAAACCCTAAATTATGAATTTTATAAATAACAAAATGATAAATAATAAAAGTAATTAAATAGTTTTTATGGTAGAATATATATAAGAAAACAACGAATAGAAAGGATTTGATAATTTGAAAAATAATTTAATAAAAACTGAAATTAATGTTATAGAAAATAAAATAGGAATAATGAGAATTGGTGATGTGGATTATATTTCACTTACTGATTTAGCTAAATATCAAAATCCAGAAGACCCATCAGGTGTAATTAGAAATTGGATGTCTAACAAAAATTCCTTTGATTATTACGGACTATGGGAACAAATTAATAATGAAAATTTTAATTCCGTGGAATTTCACGTAATTAAAACAGAAGAAGCACCGTATAATAGATTTACTATGACCCCAAAGAGATGGAAAGATAAATTTAATGCTATAGGAATTATTCCAAGTGCTGGAAAATATAGTACAGGTACATTTGCACATCCTGATATAGCATTTGAATTTGCAAGTTGGTTAAGTCCAGAATTCAAATTGTACTTAATAAAAGAATTTGAAAGATTAAAGAAAAATGAAGCATATCAAGAAAAGTTAGAATGGCACGCTAATAGAGTTTTATCAAAAGTTAATTATGTAGTTCATACGGATGCAATAAAAAATTATATAGTTCCTTCTTTAACTGAAGAACAAAAAAGATTTGTTTATGCAGAAGAGGCAGATGTTTTAAATGTTGCACTTTTTGGTATGACTGCAAAAGAATGGAGAGAAAAAAATCCAGAACTTTCAAAAAAAGGTAATATGAGAGATTATACAGATTTACTTCATCTAGTAATATTAAATAATCTTGAAAATTCAAATGCAGAGTTTATAAAATTAGGCATGTCACAAAGAGATAGATTAATTAATTTAAATGATTCTGCAAGAAATCAAATGAATATATTAAAAAATAATAATGGTATTAAAGAATTAGAATTATTACAAGAAAGAATAAATGAAAATAATAAAATATTGATAGAAAATAAATAAAGATGATGACATTGAATTGTATAATTGTGTTATAATTTAAATGGATAGGATTTGATAATATGGAAAAGATTGATAGTAAACAATTGATTAGATATTTAAAACAAAATTCTAATGATTTAGGAGTGCTTTTAAATATTTTTTCTAGTAATGATTATAATGAAGCTTTAGAGCAAATTAATGTTGGTGCATTTATTTTTAATAATATTAATGATGAAAGCATAATAAAAAATTTATTATTAAATTCTGATGTTTTAAAAAAAATTAATAATAATTATTTGATTGATTTAATTTATGATTTCCAAAATAATGAGACAAAAATTGAAATATTAAGTAATAAAAACATTTTAAATAGAGTTAATATTAATGCATTAATAGAATTAGTTGAAAATATCCCTTTAGAATTGAAAATTCAACTATTAAATAACTTTGAAATATTAAAAAAACTTTGTTCTTTTAATATTACTGAAACTGCAAGAATTATAGATGAGTTATATATTCAAAATAATATAGAAATACCAAATATATTAAAAAAATATTATGAATATACAAAAAAATCAAATAATTCAAATTCTGACATTATGAGAAAGTTAAATTATAATTTAGTTAAAAATATAATATTTGAAAATAATTTTGAAGAAAAATATAATAATATAGAAAAAATATTTCTTCAAGATGATATTCCTGAATTTGCAAAAATATTTTTAGTATTTAAATTTCTTAATCCTAATTTAGAATGTTTTGATAGAAATCGTCCACTTTTGAGTATAGAATATTTTTTTAAAGACAAATTAAATGAGGCACTAGCACCACAATTAAAAAATGATTATGTTAAAAAATATATAATTAAACATTTTAATAAAAACTTTGAAAATTTAGAAATTGAGAAACAAACAAAAATGATTAATGATGTTAAGTTTATGTTTATTTACAATGATATTGCAAGAATTTCTATTTCTTCAAATAATTCATCCCTTAGGTCTTATCTAAAAAAACTTGAAGAAGGAAATTCATTATATTTGAGTATTATAAAAGGTAATGTTCAGTATAATTCACTTGATGAAAATGAACTTGAATTGTTAAATTCGTTTGAAAAAAGTTTAGAAAGATTAATGGGCTTTATTCAAAGAAGGAATGATGTTGAATTAAAGAATAAGAACATTGTTGAAAAAATAAAGATTATAGCAGATTATTTTCGTCCAACGAATAGATATTCCCTTTTAGATAGGATAGTTAGAAGTTTTTTCGGTCAATTAGGATATACTTCTTATGAGCAATTAATAAATGAAATGGATAAGATTGTTACTATAACTACCGAAAAAGGAGTAAGTAATGAAGAAAGTATTGGAGACAATGATTTAAAACTAGAAAATAATGATTTTGTGAGGTTTATTGGTGATATAAATGTTTTTGTTAATTCTTTTGAAAATGGTAATTTTTCAAAAGAATATATGGGAATGATAAATGGAACTACAGATTTTGATTCAACACCAGGTGATATAGATTTTTTCAGAATAGACACAGAAGAAGATAGCTCTATACAACCTATTTCATTTTTTAAGAAATCTTTTACCTATGAATGGCCGGGTAATATATATATTGTAATTAGAAATAATAGCAATATAAACATAACTCGAAATGAAATGGATGAACTTTATTGCGAATATGATTATAAAAAAATTGAAGCATTTCAAATTGGTTTCGATGGAATTAATCATTGGGGAATTAGAACAGGTATATCAATGACAGATGTTGATTATATATTAATTGATACCGAAAAGAATCAAAATAATAATAGCGATATAGAAATAATAAAAAATACATTAGTAAAAAAAGGAATTTATATTCCGGTTTATAACTTATATGGGAAAAAAGTTTTTTCCTATAAAGAGTTTATTTCATTGCAAAATAGTATTGATTTAGATGAAGAAAATAGTATTCTTCAAAATAATAATCGACATTTATAGAAAATTATTTTATTTATTAATCATTTATGGTAATATATTTTTAGTTAGTAAGTTTATTACTTACTATCATCTTTTAACCTAGGAGTTGTTAGACCTGCTCCTTACTGGCACCAGATTGATTGATACTCGAACTTTTTATAGTTCGAGTTTTAAAATACTTAATTTTATGCTAAATCTTTTATAGAATTATATTTAGTTAAATAATTTATAAATCATTCATAGTCATGTGACATTTTAATATTTGTCAAGTAAAAATTTTTTGACATATTCATACATGATAAAAATACATAAAATATTTAAAATTTAAAAAAATTCAAATATAATGTGTTATAATAGTAGCCATTGAGGTGATATCGTTTGGAAATAGAGTATATAAATAAGGGTGGATCTGGTCGCTATTCAAAAGAACCATTTGCTATTTACTTAAAAAATGACCAAATAGTCATAAAAATGTTTTTACATTATAAATTACACGGCTTAGATATTGTACTAGTTAACCGTAAAAAATATAAACGTAAAAAGATAGATATCTCGAGCTATTTATATGAAGTAATTAAGTTTTTCCAAGAACATACCTGCATGGTCCCTTATGGAAAAGAATACATAGATTTATTTGATAAAAGTTGTGTTAAAAGAATTCAATTAGAAAATTTAAAGATCGAAGATAAAGATATTAAAATGCTATTAAATTTCAAAAATTTGCGCCGTTTACGAACAATAAAATGTACCTTCTATAAAAATTGTAATTTAGGACTGTTAAAATGTGACTTGATTGACGAAAATTCAGATTTATATTCCCTAGATTCTTTAAATGGCTTTTCAGGGGATTGTATTAGTATGGAAAAAACTCATATAGTAAGAATGAATAAACATCTGTTGCATTTAAATAACAAAGTATTAGAGCTTTCTGAAGTTAGTATGAATTATGAATTATTTTTATTAACTACTGATGCACCTAATATGAGAAGATTAAATATTTATTGCTTTGATAAATTAAAAAATAGTGATTTATTATTTATATCTGGTTTTTATAATTTAGAGGGAATAGACATTATTGGGGTAGTGGATAACTATGATCAATTTGATAAATTAGAAAAATTAAGAAAATTAAAATATGTAGTATTATCAAATATAAGTGATGATAGAAAAAATTATTCTTATGAATTAGGAGAAAAATTAACAGATGAAGAATTAGCTAATATTTTATGTGGCTTAAGACTACATGCTCAAAATAAACATTATCAATTTAGACATGAATTATATGTTCCTAGATTGGAAAGGGTTAAATTTGATGGAATTATTCATAATCAATCAATAGAGGAAATACAACAAAAATTACTTAAATTTTATCAATTAGATTATCAAACTAGAAAAAATTATTTAAGAGAGCCAAAAAAAGAATTGAATCTATTTGATGAAACAAATGACTTATTTTTTGATGCAATAACACGACCAGAAGACGATGAAATGTATACAGTCGTTAATTCAAGGCCACTTGATTCAAGTGGAATTGATTATTATGTAAAAAGCAAGAAAATTATTAGATAATAATATAAAAATAATCATTGAAATGATTAGATTAAAAAGATGGGAGAAAATTAGGTATGAAAGTGGTATTAAAAGATAGTGAATACAAAACAAAAGATATTTATCTTATAGATAAAAACAAAACATTATTAATTATGTTTGCAGGTACTGGTGATTTGCACTGGATTATAAAAAATGATAATTGTATGAAAAGTGAAAAATATTCATATGATTATTTTGATATAACAAAAGAAAATTTTGCTATATATTCTTTATTTGACAAATTATTAGAAGATATTCAAAATATCAATATATTTGATAAAAAAGAAATAGACTTTCCACCGTATGTAGAAACAGATGAAGAAAAACAAGAATATTTAGAAGAATTAGAGCTAGAAAAAAAGAAGTATCGAATGTTTAATAGTTCTTATTACAATAATCTTTATGATTCAAAAACGAATACAATTACATGGGTATCAGACGAAACTGGTTACGAAGTGGCTAACTTTGTTAAAATAAATAAAAAAGAGGATGCCTTTCGAATAGAATTTTCTACTCAACCATATATAGAAGGATATGAAAAAGAAGCTAATATACCGGGAATGATAGGAATAAGATTCCGTAACTCAGGAAGTAGATATCAACCCTTTAATATTATTTTTATGAGAATGTTTTCTGAATTGCAAAAGATAGATGATGTAAATGATTATGGACATCAAATGCATATGGAAGAATATTTATATGTAAAAAAATTAAAAGGACCGAAAAATAAGTAATCATCAAAAGATAATAGAAAGATGATTACAGATGTGGATATTTTTAAAAAACTAAAATTAGGCTACACAATAATGATAATAATGTGTAAAAATGTGATGAAAATTATAAATGAAATAGAAAATACCTCATCTTTTTAAAGAATATGATCAAATAGCTAATTGTTACTAGCTATTTTTTCTATCTAACTTATAGTAAAAACATAAAAATAATAAAGTATCTATTTTAAAAAGTTCAAAAATATGAAATTTTTAATATGATGTAATATGAATAATAGATTAGACCGTTTAAAAGATATTCAGATAGAAAATCTTGTTTGGGTTATTTATATAGGAATTATTGTTTTAAGTTGGTATGCTAATAGTAAAGAAAAACAATTTATTTTATTTCAAGATGAAAAGAGTAGGCAAGAATATCAAAATTTATTGATATTTATATTTACAATCCTCATTTTTATTTACTTTTATTTTACTAAAGATAGTTATGAAGATTTACAATCTTTACAAAAAGGTGATACAAGCAAAAAGAAAATATTAACTTATGCTTCTTTTACTGGCTCTGTACTTATTTTAATTAGCGGTTTTATTTTCTTGGGAATAGCTATTTTAGATGATAACATTGATACTGAAATAGCTTTCAATTAAAAAAACATCAATTGATGTTTTTTTATAAATGATTTATAATTGTTTTAAATTCATTTCCTCTTGTTTCAAAATCAGGATATTGATCCCAAGAAGCACAAGCAGGACTTAATAAAATAATATCACCTTGATCACTAATTTCATATGCTTTTTTAGTTGCTTCGGTCAATGTATTAACAACAAATACTTCTTTATGATTCTTTTTAGCAAACTCTTCAAGTTTATATTTCGTTTCACCAAAGCATATAATCGCTTTTACATGGTTTAAATAGTGACTGATTTCATCAAAAGAAATATTACGATCTAATCCTCCCATCAATAAAATAGTAGGATCTTTAAAAGATTTTAATGCTGTAATAGTAGCTGTATTATTAGTGGATTTAGAATCATTATAAAATTGTCTGCCATTTACTGTTTTAACATATTCAATTCTGTGTTCCACACCAACAAATTTTGAAAAAAAATCTTTAATTTGCTCATTTGTTATAGAAAACATTTTAGCAATAATAATAGCTACCATGATATTTTCATAATTATGATTTCCTTTTACCCTAATATCTTTGCAATCTAAAATTGCTTCCCCATTATAAATAATTTGATTATTTTTTAAATAAGCATCTGCCACTTCTGTAGAAGAAAAGTAAATTTTTTGATCTTCTATATCTTTTGTAAGATTCATTACGTCAATATTGCTTTTATTTAGAATGGCAATATCTTTTTCTGTATGATGGTTAAATATTTTCTTTTTTGTTTGTTTATAAATCTCATAACTTCCATGGAAATCAATATGAGTTTCACTCAAATTAGTTAGAACACTAATGTCTGATTTGAAGTGATACATATCACATAATTGGTGATCTGATATTTCCAAGACTAAGATATCATTTGGTTTAATATCTTCTACAAAACTAGAAAGGGGAATACCGATATTTCCTCCAACATGAACAGTATGGCTAGAATGTTTTAATAATTCGTATACCATTGTAGTAGTGGTAGTTTTTCCATTTGATCCAGTAATTGTAATGATTTTTACATCTTTTGGTAAAAAATAATAGCTGGCTTCAATTTCATTTATAACGGGAATACCAAGTTCTTTTGCTTTTATAACAGCAGCATTATCTCTTCTTATAGCTGGATTTTTAATAACATAATCAAAACTATCATTGACTAGTTCTTCTTGATGATTTGAAATTATTATCTTTATGTTTAATGCCTCTAGTTCTTTTACTATCTCTTCTTTTTGTTCTTTCAAATCGGTAATTACAATTTTGTTATTATATTTGGCTAGTAATTTCGCAATCGATATACCACTTCTAGCCATTCCTAAAATTAATATATTTTTATCTTTTATCATAAAAAATTCCTTTCTAATTTCTTTGTTTCGTAAAAGTAACACTATCAATGTTGGCAATTTCATCTAAAATAGCGCTTACCACATTTTTTCCTTCTATTAAAATATTTTTTCCACAGCCAAATGGTTTTTCTTTCATAGAGTTTTCCATTTCTTCTGGTGTATAAATAATAAAATCTTTCATTTCTTTTTTATATTCTTTTGCCATTTCTTGTTGTTTCAATCTGGAAGGGGATATTCCATCAAATACATCATATATTCTTCCTTCCAATAAAACAGCGCAATGGTCAAAGTCTTTTCTCATTACATACTGAGAATTTGGAAAATAATGCTTTAAAATTTTCGCTAATTCATAACAACCACCATGAGAAAAATACCATAGTGCATCTATATTATCTATATACTGACTAAATTCATCATTAAATAAATCAATGATGAAGGCAATCAATGTATCAATTTTATCAATATTCATGTCGTACACCTCTTAATATTAAAAATTTAAGAGTAATTACATTAGATATTTTTCCTATCTAATTCTATTCTAAATTTAATTAAATTTTCTTAAATTTATTGAAATTACTACCTAAAATTATATCATAAATGGAAAAAAATAAATAGGTTTCTGTTAATCTATTTTAAATTTGTCTAAAGGAATAAAAAAAAGGGAAAAAAATAAAATGATATAGGTGACTGACTATGAAATACCATGATAGAATGAAAAATTTTTTTCTGGAAAATGAATTTAAAATAATTTACTTAAAAAATCAATTAAATATAGTAAATTATGAATCAATAGGTCATTTAGATTCTTATAAAATAATTGTTCGAAAGGAAAATGGTAATATCATAGTAAATGGTACAAATTTAGTAGTATCCAAATTATTAAATGATGAAATCTTAATTGACGGAAAAATTTCATCAATTGAGTTTAGGTGATATTATGTTTGAAAATACAATAAAAGTACAGGTAATAGGAAAAAATATTGAACGATTTATTCAAAGACTACATAAAGAAAAAATCGAATTGCTACAAATCGATTACATAAATTATAAAGAAATTGTCATAAAAATATATAAAAAAGATTATGATCATATTTTAAAAATAAAAACCATTTATGAAATACAAATAATTGAATTATGTGGTATTAATAAGATAAAATTGCTGTTTAAAAAAAATCTTCATATTTTATTATCTATCTTTATTTCCTTTTGTTTTTTAATTTTCCTTTCTAATGTTATATTTAAAGTAGAAGTAATTCATTCATCCAAAGAATTACGAGAATTATTATTAACTGAACTAAAAAATGATGGATTAAAAGAAAAAAGTTTTGTGAAATCTTATCAAGAAATTCAAACAATAAAAAAACAAATTTTAGAAAAGTATAAAGATAAAATAGAATGGTTAGAGATTGAAAGAAGTGGTGTTAAATATATTGTAAGGGTAGAAGAAAGAATTATTCAAAATATGGAAAAGGATATTACTCCAAAAGATATTATTGCCTCAAAAGATGCAATAATCAAAGATATTGATGCTATTCAAGGCGAAGTTGTAAAAAACATCAATGATTATGTAAGAAAAGGGGATACCATTATTACTGGCCAAATAAAACTATATGATGAAGTTAAAAAAAATATAAAAGCAGAGGGAAAGGTATATGGGGAAGTATGGTATCAAGCAAGTGTTGAATACCCTATGACTTATTATGAAGAAAAACTAACTGGTAAAGTAAAAAAAAGAATTGTATTTTCCTTTTTAAATCATCAATTTGATGTAACCTTCCATCCTTTTGCAACCAAAAAGAGGGAAGAAATAAGTAGTTTAAAAAGTAACTGGATTCCTTTGAAAATTACATTAGAAAAACAACAAGAAATGATTGTAATTGATGATGAATTAACAGAACAAGAAGCATTTGAAAAAGCTATTTTAAAAGTGAAAGAAAAAATCAATAGTAATCTGAGTGGTAAAGAAAAAATATTAGATGTAAAATGTTTGAAAAAAGAGGTAAAAGATAGTACAATAATACTAGATTTATTTATCAGTGTATTAGAAGATATTACTGATAGTAAAGCAATAGAAATAGGTGAAGAAGATGTGGGAAACAACACTTAGAAATATTATTTATAATATTTGGCCAATGATTTTAATTGTAACAGTAATTTTAGTTTCTCTCAGAATCGCCAAGTATAACCAAACAAAGGAAAAAATCGTTTTATATGAAGAATTATTAAAATATTCCTTTGTTATCTATATTATTTCTCTTTTCTATGTGGTAACATTCCAAGATGTTAGTTGGTCTTCTTCCAATTTTATCCCTTTTAAAGAAATGTTCCGCTATCGTATTTTTAGTAAACTTTTTTTTAAGAATGTTGTAGGTAATATGTTAATGTTTTTACCTTATGGATTTTTTGTTTCTTACTTTTTAAAATTAAATAAATCTAAAATTATTTTCATTTTGAGTTTTATTGTTTCTTTAACAATTGAGACAACCCAATTAATAATAGGTAGAGTTTTTGATGTAGATGATATTATGTTAAATATTGTAGGAGCTTTCGCTGGTTATATTTTATATCGCATTTTTCATAATGTGAAAGATAAGTTGCCCCCTATATTGAAAAACAATTACTTTTATAATATAATAGTTTTAGTTTTTATTGGAACAATATTATTGTATCTATATAAAATAATGGGGGGATAGTATGTTTGAAATTATAAATGAAACCAAAGAAGAAGTAAAAGAAATAGAAGACATGAAAAAAGTATTGGAACATGCTATTGAGGTAGAAAAAGTAGGCCAAGTTTGTTTTAATGTTATTTTAGTAGATAATACATTTATTCATGAATTAAATAAGAAATATCGTGGTATAGATAGGGAAACAGATGTTATTTCTTTTGCTTTAGAAGATTATAAAGGCATGCCAAATACAGGTGTTCGTGTATTAGGAGATATTTATATTTCTTTAGAAAAAGCACATAGTCAAGCAATTGAATATGGACACTCCTTTAAAAGAGAAATTTGTTTTTTATCTGTTCATGGTTTTTTACATTTGCTAGGATATGATCATATGATAAAAGAAGAAGAAGAAGTAATGTTTGGTCGTCAGGAGTTGATATTAAATGAAGCGGGTATTACGAAATAAAGATACAGGAAATTTTTTAGTAAGATATATCAAAAGTTTTTTTCATGCAGTAGATGGAATTCGTTATGCTATTATTCATGAACACAATATGATTATTATTGCTTCAGCTATTATTGTCGTTACTTTAGCTGGAATTCATTATAATATTTCAGATTATGAATGGTTATTTTGCATTGTTTTATTTGGAATGGTGGCCGGTTGTGAAATGATGAATACTGCTATTGAAGCAGTGGTTGATTTGGAAACAATTAAAGAACATCCTTTAGCTAAGATAGCAAAGGATACAGCAGCAGGTGCAACATTAATCTTTTGTATAGCGTCTTTTATAGGTGCTCTTGTAATTTTTATTCCTAAAATTATTTGTTAGTAAAAAGGTACTTGAAAAAGAGTATCTTTTTTGATATATTAAGTGTGTAAATAAAAATAGTAATATAGTTTGTAGATAGCAAATTTTTAGTGTTTGCTATTTGTAAACGGGGGGGGGTATTTTAAATACCTCTTTTTTTAAATTTAAATGTAATACTATAGTTTACATTTAAAAATAACTATGATAAACTGTAT
>OIZF01001361.1_pt1 | contig 14349 bp, 10 predicted proteins | sample 1588471 | NCBI WGS metagenome assembly OIZF01 (sample SAMN03283279) | human gut metagenome | biome: human-associated habitat; material: feces | host: Homo sapiens | place: Peru | collected 2012
GGCTCATCACGCCCAGAGCCGCCAGCAGGAACGGACAGGTATCTTTCAGAAAGTCGAGCGGACGGTAACTGATATAGCGGTAAGCCAGCGCATACCATACAAACATCCAGATGATGGTCAATGCCACGTAGACAGATACCATCAGGCGGATGCCGTAAGGCCAGAGAAACAGCATCAGCACAATCTGGGTTACACTCAGCGATACCGTACACCAGAAATAGGCGCCGGATTTACCCTTGCTGATCACCACGTTGGAAAACAGCGTATATAGCGGCATCACCGAACCACCCACGCACAGCATGCGCAGCAGTTCTGCGCTCGACTGCCATTTCTCGGTCAGCGTGATGATGATAAACTCATTGGAAACGAGTCCCAGTCCGAACAGCAGGGGGAAGGAAAGGAAGCAGATAAACCTCACCATCTTCCTGAAAGCCATCAGCTGGCGCTCTTTGTCGTCAGAGAGATTCACCAGCGTTGGCTGGATCACCGGATTCAGCATTCCCTGCAACAGCAGATAACACTTCGAGTTCCACTGGTAAGCCTGGTTGTAGCTACCCGTAATGGCATTGTTGTAGAAACGTCCCAAAAGAATATTCATCACGTTGTCGTTGATTTTGGTGGCGATGGTTGTGGCAGCTATCTTGAAGCTGAACGGAAACATCGTCTTCACGGGCGTGAAATCTATCTTCAGCGAAGGTCGCCAGGTGGAATAATGCCATACCAGCAGGGTATTCAGTCCTACATAGACCACGCCCTGGGTTGCCAACGACCAATAGGCAAAGCCATTCCATGCCATCAGCACACCCACGCTACTCGACAGCAGCACCGCCGTGATACTCGCCTTCGCCTGCTGCTTCACCATCATGTTCTTGAAGAGAAATGCAGCCTGAGCCGTACCCAGACTGGAAAAGAGAATCGTGACGAAAGCCAGCCTGCACAACGCGATAAGCCGGTCATCATGATAGAAATCTGCAATGAAAGGGGCACAGAGGAAAAGGATGACATAAAGAGAACCGCCCACGATGATATTAAACCAGAACACGGAGTTGTAATCATTGGAGATAGGATGCTTCAGGTTACCGATGGCAGAAGCGAATCCGCTGTTCTGGAGTGCAATCGCTATCAGCGGGAACACATTGATCATCGCCATCATTCCGTAGTCTTCCTTCGACAGCAATCGTCCCAGGATGATGCCGAATACCAGTCCGATAACCTGCATCGCTCCATTGTTCATTGCCCCCCAGAAAAGTCCCTTGGCTGTTTTCTCCTTCAGTGTTTCTGCCATATCTTCTAATCTTTTTTATCTTCCTGTTTTACTATTCTCCCCGGATTCCCTACCACGGTAGCCCCGTCGGGAATATCCTGGAATACCACGGCACCGGCTCCTATCGTCACATGGTTGCCGATATGGATGCCGCCGAAGACCGTGGCGCCGGTATAAATCTTCACGTCATTTCCGATGGTAGGTCTGCCGCCCTTGCCGTTGCCCAGCGTCACCATCTGCAGACAGTAGAAGTCATCACCTATACTTTCTGCGTTGAGATAGGTGGCATAGCTGTGCTCCAGATGCGCACCCTTCCCGATATGCGGGCACCAGATGGTCATCGTACGCTCGGGTGGCAACAGCCAGCTGATGAAAACCGAACGGTATTCGCCCATGCGGTAATAAAACAGATTGCGGAAACTCCTTTCGCGGGTGCATGCCTTGATCAGGTTGAGCACCGTAGGCTTCCTGTCCTGCACCTTCAGCAGGTCGGCATCTATCTCCTTCTTATGGAGCAGATACAGAGCGATATGCGGCAACATGCGCACCGCCGAAGCTGACAATATGATGGTTTGTACTATCGGATTCATGACTCTAAATCTTGTTATAACATGGATGCAAAGATACAAAAAATAAAGCAACTAGCATGCTTTTATCCGAAAACAATTGTTCTTTTCACTAAAAATAAGATAATAGAACAGGGTTTGTAGAATTTTAGTCGGTTTTAATGCTAAATAATGTGAATTAAATAGCTTTCCATACAACTTTTCCGTACCTTTGCACAAAGTTATATATAACGATATTTTAGAAGAGGATAAAACTGAACATTATGAAGAGGATATTGATTGTAGAAGACGATTTGGCATTCGGAACCATGATACAGACTTGGCTCAAAAAGAAAGGATTCGATGTAGAAAGGGTAACATCTGTAGGCGCTGCCATCAAAGCGATGGGAGCCGGCGATGCATTCCATCTGGTTCTTTCCGACCTGCGCCTGCCCGACCATGACGGACTGGTATTGCTCCAGCATATCAGAAAGACCGATGCCCACCTGCCTTTTATCGTAATGACTAGCTATGCAGAGGTTCAGAATGCCGTATGTGCCATGAAATCGGGTGCTACCGATTACGTGGCTAAACCCTTCCATCCCGAAATCCTCTTAGAGAAAATCCGTGAGGCTATCCAGTCAGCTGCTTCTGCGGTTTCTGCCCCTCAGCGTGCGGAATCTGCCGCCATGCAGGATGCGTTCCAAGAAGAGCAGCAGGGCGCTACGGAGGTGCCTAGATATATAAAAGGTGAAAGCGAGGCTTCCAAACAGCTCTACGAGTTCGTTTCGCTCGTTGCCCCAACCCCGATGTCAGTGCTCATTCTCGGAGCCAGCGGCACCGGAAAGGAATATGTGGCGCGCAGCATCCACGAACAGAGTCTGCGCAAGGACAAGCCTTTCTATGCCATCGACTGCGGCGCCATTCCTAAGGAGGTGGCGGCATCTGAATTCTTCGGATATAAGAAGGGTGCCTTTACCGGAGCCGAACAGGATAAGAAGGGCGCCTTCGAGATAGCTAACGGCGGAACGGTTTTCCTCGATGAGATGGGAAACCTCAACTACGAAGTACAGGTACAGCTCCTCAGAGCCTTGCAGGAGAGGAAAATCCGTCCGCTGGGCAGTACGCAGGAGATAGATGTGGATATCCGACTCATCTGTGCCACCAACGAGAATCTAGCGCAGGCGGTAGCCGAAGGCAAGTTCAGAGAGGACCTCTATCACCGCATCAACGAGTTTACCATCTACATGCCTGCCCTCAAGGACAGAGGTGCCGATATCTTCCTCTTTGCCAACCTCTTTATCAAGCACGCCAACCAGGAACTGGGCAAGAATGTGCTCGGAATGGATGCCAAAGCCTCCGAAATCATTGCCTCATACGACTGGCCGGGCAACCTGCGCGAACTGAACAATGTGATGAAGCGCGCCACCCTGCTCGCCCGTGGCAAGTATATCGGTGCCCAGGAACTGGAGAAGACGATGGCACAGACCTCCACAGCCCGACCAATCAATATGCAGCTGCACAGCGAACAGTCGGAACAGGAAAGCATCGCCGCTGCCCTGAGAGCCACCCACGGCAACAAGAGCAAGGCAGCCCAACTGCTTGCCATCGACCGCAAGACACTCTACAACAAGATGAAGAAATACGGCATGGAGTAAAAGATTCCCCAATATATTCCACACTATATTGGGGAATTTTTCTACACTTTTTCCCCACTTTCCCCACATCCCGTTTCTGGCACAAAACATCATCTCTTCTGATTATCAGATACTTAACAAATTCATCAATTTCTGGCACGCCTATTGTGATATTATTTAGCGAACTCGCAAATGAGTTTCAGCAAGAGAATTAATAAACAATAATATTCACAATTAAAAAACAAAAGAATTATGAAAAAGTTAGTATTTGCAGTTATCGCAGCAGTAGCAATGGTATCAGTTAGCAATGTATTTGCAGGTAACAGAATGGTAAACGTTGCAGGTTCAGAACCAGTAGACACAGTAGCTCCAGCCGACACTACAGCAACACCAGCTGAGACTCCAGCAGAGACTCCTACAGACACTACAGCTGCAACAGTGGATTCAACCGTAGCAGAGTAAATTCACCTTCAGAAAATAGTAATTACGCGTCGCTTTCAATGAAACAGGAGATAGATGACCAGATTCTGGCATTTATCTCCTGTTTTCGTTGGTTTATATCGCATTTTTGATTAACTTTGCACGCAAATAGCAAAAAGACTCAAAACATTAAAAGATAAGAAGATGCAGCAAACAAACGTTCCTTTCAAGGTAGCCCTGGGTTACATCATCGTCGCCATCGTACTGATTCTGGCGATAGGGCTGGTATACCGCAACACCACAACCGTGCTCGCTATCAACCAGGCAACCCGCGACTATATCGAAAAGCGACAGGCAGCCGACAGCACCATGTCCAACCTGCTCAAGGAGGAACAGACCAATCTGCAGCAGCTTACCCGCGCCATGCAGGGCAAGTCAGCCCACAACTATCTGCACGAGAAGATGAACAGCCTCAACAGTGGCGAAGATTCCGTTGTCGTGCATTCCAAGGCACCCAAGACTCATGTGGCAAAGAACACCACCGTAGAGGTGATGAAAACCCGCAAGGGCTTCTTCCGCCGCCTTGCCGATGCCTTCAAGAAGGAACATGCCGAAACGCTCAGCATCAGACGCGACAGCAACCAGGCTGTCACCGATACCCTCTCTACCCCGGTCAACTTAGCCGGAAACGTAGCCAATATCCTGGAACAGATTGACCGCAAGGAGAAGCAGTCTATGCACGATAACCACGATGCCATCAACCGCGAGATGAGAGACCTGCAGATAACCAATGCCCGCCTCGCCCTGCGCTCCTCCCAGCAGCTCAACGATATCCACCAGCGCGAACGTCAGGCGATGCAGCAGGCTATCAACCAGGCGATGCAGGCGCGCAAGAATCTGCTCTGGCAGATAGGTCTGCTTGCCATCGTAGCCATCACAGCCGCCGTCATTCTCGTCTATTACATCTACCGCGATACGCAGAAGGAACGCATCTACCGCGAGAATCTCGAAGAGGCCAACGAGGAAATCAGGCGTATCATGAACCAGCGCGAACGCCTGCTCCTCACCATCACCCACGATATCAAGGCTCCGGCTGCCAGCATCTCGGGCTTCATCGACCTGATGAAGGATTATGTCGACAACCCGCAGGGCATCTCCTGCCTCAACAGCATCAAGGGTTCTGCCACCCATCTCTCCCGACTCGTTGCCGCTCTACTCGATTATCACCAGTTGGAAAACGGACTGATGAAGCTGAACCCTATAGATTTCTCGCCTGCCGACATGTTCCGCCAGTGTGCCGGAGAGATGCAGATCCTGAGCCAGGAGAAGGGATTGGAACTGCATCTGGAGCTCGATGGCATCAGCAGTCCGCAGACCTACTACCGTGCCGATGCCTTCCGTATCCGTCAGATACTCAACAACCTGGTGAGCAATGCCATCAAGTATACCGATAAGGGCAGCGTCACCATCCAGGCAGCCATCAGTGCCCAGCACCTCCTCACCTTCTCGGTAAGGGATACCGGCAAGGGCATGACCACCGAAGAGCGCCAGAAGGTGTTCCAGGCGTTCACCCGTCTGAAGAGTGCTCAGGGCATCGAGGGCACCGGTCTCGGACTGAACATCACCCAGGAACTGGTCAATCTGCTCCAGGGCACCCTGCGTCTGGAATCCGTCAAGGACAAGGGCAGCACCTTCACCGTCACCATTCCGCTTGCCTTAGGTACCGCTCCTGCAGTAGAAGAGGCAGAAGAGCAGAAGCCGCTCACCCCAGCCAAGCCTCATTTCGAAAATCACAAGATACTGCTGCTCGATGACGACCCGTTGCAGCTCCGTCTGCTTCAGGAGATGCTGAAGAAGCTGGTAGGCGACAGTTGGCAAGTCTTTGCCTGTCTGCATGTAGCCGAGGCGCTCACCGTGCTCCACAACGAGCATCCTGCGCTGATGATGATGGATATCGAAATGCCCGAGATGAACGGCATCAGGATGATTCAGCACATCAACCACAGCCACATGAAGGTAGTAGCGATGACTGCCCACGATGCCAGCATCATCAGAGAGTTGAAAGAAGCCGGTTTCGACGATTGCCTCTTCAAGCCGTTCAGCACAGAGAAACTGAAAGAAATCCTCGGTTTGGAGGATGCAGCATCAGAAGCAGAGGATATGGCAGAGGATACTGCATCAGAAACAGAAGATATTGCAGAGGAAACAGAGGATATAGCAGAGAAAAACAATAAGGAATCCCGCTTTGCACCCCTTCTGGCCTTTGCAGAAGGCGATCCGGAGGCAGAAGCCGAGATACTCAGCACCGTCAAACAGGAGTTGTCATCCCATCTCCAGAACCTCCAGCAGGCAACAGAAGGCGAGTTATCAATAGAAGCTATCGGCAAGACAGCCCACAAGCTCCTCCCTATCGCCACGATGATAGAGATGGAGACCCGCCAGCACATCGCCGCCCTCGCTCCCGAGCATATCAGCGATCTGTCAGAATCTCAGATAAGAGCCTACACCCAGGCCATCATCGCCGACCTGAAGGCTCTCCTCTAGCTATCAGCTATTGTATCTCTTCCATCGACAATCCTGTTATTTCCAAGACTGTCGATGCATCCATCCCCTTTGCCAGCATATTCCTGGCAATCTCAAGGCTACGCTGGTTCATGCCTTCTTCTCTGCCTTCTTCTCTGCCTTTCTGGTATCTGTCATCCAGGAGGGTCCTTTCTACACTTACGGAATCCCAGAATTTGTCGTAGGCACGGAGCTCGGCATCTGTAAAGGCGGAAATCTCCAGCTCCTCTACGGCTTTTCCTATCTCTGGGTCATTAAGCAGGTCGGAAGGAATCTTCTTCGTATTGGAATTGATTTCCGTAAGGAAACGAAGCCACAAGACCATCATGCGCTTGTCGGCAATGGAATGAGGAGTGAACTTCGGGAGTTCAATGAAGGTGAAATGCAAGCCTTCAATGACCTTATTACTGTCCTTGTCATGCACGATGCGGTAATTATGGATGAAATCTGGAGTATCATGCACAAAGATATCATTCACAAGATTCAGGGAATATACGGGTTGCAGTTCGCTGTATTTGCCTCCCTTTTTAGCCTGACTCACATAGAGTTTGGATGCATTGAACAGTACTCGCTGCTGGAAGGCTTCAGACCATTCCATCTGCATTTCCACGCAGAACTTCCTGCCGTTGACATCTGTGCAGAGTACATCCACAATGGTGTTCTTGCCCCCTTCGAGCTGGGGCACAAGTTCTGTGGGCAGATACTTGATTTCGTGTATCTGCTCCTCTTCGCTGAGTGGCAGGAGTGCGTTCAGAAGGCTGATCAGTCTTTTAGGATGATTGCCGAATATCTTCTTGAACGTGAGGTCTGCCTTAGGATCTAAGTACTTCATAACCATCTGTTTTAAAATCTAAAGCGCAAAGTTACGACTTTATTTTCAAACCCGCAAGAGCTTTCTGGGAAAAGTTACTGAAAAAGGTTAGAGCTTGCTTTTTTATGTGACAGGACAAGGGTACTATATGCCACCACGATGAAATGTGGCGTATAGACCCTTAAAACCATAGAAATGCATGTTTTTTTAGTAAAAATGCAGGCTTGTTGATAGAAATGTAAGTAAAAATGAGAAAAATGCAGCAAAAAGCAACAATTCTTGCAAAAATATGCTTGGTTTAACAGAAAAAGTCTTAACTTTGCAGCGGATTTGAGATAATATGCAATTTTTTGCTGTTTCTCGCTTCCAAGTTCACACTTATAACAACTTTTAAATTAAAAAGATTCGATTATGAAAGTAGCAATTGTTGGTGCAAGTGGCGCAGTAGGTCAGGAATTCTTGCGCATCCTTGCAGAGAGAAATTTCCCAATGGATGATTTGGTGTTGTTTGGTTCTGAGCGTTCTGCAGGACGAAAATACAACTTCAAGGGAAAGGACTATGAGGTCAAACTTTTGCAGCATAACGATGACTTTAAAGATGTCGATATTGCTTTCACATCTGCTGGTGGTGGTACTTCTGAGGAATTTGCTGAGACCATTACTAAGTATGGTGCTGTCATGATAGATAACTCAAGTGCATTCCGTATGTGCGACGATGTGCCTCTGGTTGTGCCTGAGGTGAATGCTGAGGATGCGCTGAACCGCCCTCGTAATATCATCGCCAACCCTAACTGTACTACTATTATGATGGTAGTGGTTTTGAAGCCTATCGATGACTTGAGTCATATCAAGAAGATTCATATCTCTTCTTACCAGAGTGCTTCTGGTGCTGGTGCTGCAGCTATGGCTGAACTTGAGCAGCAGTATAAGGACATCATTGAGACTGGTAAGACTGATCATATCAATAAGTTCCCTCATCAGTTGGCTTACAATGTCATTCCTCAGATTGACAAGATGACTCCAAATGATTACACCAAGGAGGAGATGAAGATGTATAATGAGACTCGCAAGATCATGCACTCTGATGTTCGTACAAGTGCTACTTGTGTGCGTGTTTCTTCTCTCCGTTCTCACTCAGAGAGTGTATGGTTTGAGACAGAGAAGCCATTGGCTGTAGAGGATATCCGCAAGGCTCTGGAGGCTGCTCCAGGCGTTACCGTGAAGGATGATGCTCAGAACTACGTTTATCCAATGCCTTTGGAGAGCGCTGGTAAGGATGATGTCTATGTAGGTCGTATCCGCAAGGATTTGGCTGATGACAACGGCAATACTTTGTGGCTCACTGGCGACCAGATTCGTAAGGGTGCTGCCTTGAATGCTGTGCAGATTGCTGAGTACTTGATTAAGGTGGGCAACGTAAAGTAATTGCATGCTGGAAAGATTTAAACTTTTGCTCCAGGAAATGAACCGGGGCATATATGAAAAAGATACTGAAATTTCGCTCTCGCTCCTTGCCGCTCTGGCAGGCGAGAGCGTTATTCTTTTAGGCCCTCCTGGAGTAGCGAAGAGTATGGTGGCCCGTCAGTTGAAAACTGCTTTCAGAGATGCTCATAGTTTTGAGTACCTGATGTCGCGTTTCTCTACTCCTGATGAAATCTTCGGTCCTGTGAGTATTCAGAAATTAAAGTCTTCTGATACTTATGAGCGTGCGGTGGATGGTTATCTGCCTACTGCTGATGTGGTCTTTCTGGATGAAATCTGGAAGGCGGGGCCTGCTATTCAGAATACGCTTCTCACGGTGATCAATGAAAAACTGTTCCGCAATGGTAATCGGGAGATGCACCTTCCGCTGAAACTTCTCGTGGCTGCCAGCAATGAGTTGCCGGCAAAGGGCGAGGGCTTGGAGGCTCTCTGGGACCGATTTGTCATTCGCATTGAGAGTCGTCCGATTAAGAAGGAATCGAATTTCAGGGCGATGCTCTTGGAGGTGAAGAGTGAAGAACGAAGAGTGAAGAATTCAAATGCTATTACTGCAGAAGAGTATGCGGAATGGTCGGAGAATATCAATAAGATAGGTGTAAAGGAGGAGGTGCTGGATGTCATTTCCGTCATTCGTAAATCCTTGAGAGCCGTGAATGTGGATGAGGCTGCTGAGCGCAGGAATATCTACGTGAGCGATCGTCGCTGGAAGAATATTGCCCGTCTGCTCCGTACTTCTGCTTTCATGCAGGACCGGGAAGAGGTTGATTGCTGCGACTTGCTTCCTATCTATCATTGTCTCTGGCAGGAACCGGAGGAAAGGGATGCCATCCGTACTATTGTGATCCGTGCTCTTTTTGCTCCTTTGGCAGAGAAACTGGTGGAGATGAAGAATGCGCTTGCTGAAGACATCAAGTATCATCGCATTCGTAAGAGTCCGGATGAGGGCAGAGATTATGAGGGAGAAATAGAAACTCTCTCAGATAATCTGAGTTCGCTGGAGAGACGTTTGGGTGAGAATCTCTTTGTTTCGTCTGATGATAAAAATGAAATCTCAGCTTATCTGAGAGACTTCTATAAGGAACTTGCCTTCACAAGACAGGACACAATGAAACTGTATGAGGATTAGTGGATTTATATGGCAGGCGCAAAATACTTTTGCGTAAATTTTGTTCTTTCATAGTTTTTGCTTAAATTTGCACAAAAATAAGAAGAAAGGCGGAGTTATGGCAAGAAAATTATATCCGATAGGCATTCAGACATTCGAAAGAATCCGTAAGGAAGACAGATTCTATGTCGATAAGACGGAGTATGTGTATCGTATGACACATACTAGTGACACATATATCTTTCTGAGTCGCCCACGACGATTCGGAAAGTCTCTTCTCGTCTCTACGCTCAAAAGCTATTTCGAGGGCAAGAAAGAGTTGTTCGAAGGCTTGGCGATAGAGAAACTGGAGAAGGAATGGACGGAATATCCAGTGCTGCATTTCAGTATGGCTGGTGGAAAGCATCAGGAGGAAGAAGAACTGAAACTTTACTTGGGCTATCAGTTGGAAGACCAAGAGAAGAAATTTGGCATCAAAGAACATCGAGAAGGCGCAAACAATCGTCTCACCGACTTGATTCAGAAAGCGCATGAGCAAACTGGCAAGCAGGTGGTCATTCTCATAGATGAGTATGATGCTCCATTGCTGGATGTGGTTCACGATGATGAAAAGTTGAATCGTCTTCGCACCATCATGCGCAATTTCTATAGTCCGTTGAAAGATTGCGAGCCATTACTTCGTTTCGTATTCTTGACAGGAATCACCAAGTTCTCGCAGTTGAGCATCTTCAGCGAGCTGAATAATATCTCGAACATCAGCATGGACGAGGCTTATGCTGGTGTTTGTGGTATTACCAAGGATGAGTTGCTGTCGGAAATGACGGAGGACATTGATTGTTTGGCGGAAAAAATGGATTTGTCAAGAGAGGCAGCCATACAGAAGCTCAAAGACAATTATGATGGTTATCATTTTACATGGCCTTCACCAGATGTCTTCAATCCATTTAGTTTGCTGAACTGTTTCTCTCGCATGAAAGTGGGTGCCTACTGGTTTGCATCGGGCACGCCGACCTTCTTGATAGAGATGATGCGCAAGTTTGATGTCTCTCCTATAGACATCGGCGAGAAGGAATTGGCTGACGTTACCGATTTCGATGCACCGACCGAAGAGATGGAGTCGATAGTGCCATTGCTCTATCAGAGTGGGTATGTCACCATCAAGGGCTTTGACGAGGAATCGGAACTCTACGAGTTGGGTATCCCGAACAAGGAGATACGTGTGGGCTTGTTCAAGAGTCTCTTGCCTAACTATCTTTCTCGCCGTTCTCCTAAGGGAAAGGTTGCCATCGCCCAGATGTCTGTTCTCATTAGAAAGGGAGACATCGATGGAGCCTTGGAGTTGCTCAAAACTTTCCTTGCCACCGTTCCTTATTGCGACAACACGCAGTATGAGGGGCATTACCAGCAACTGATGTATCTTGTCTTCGCCCTGCTCACCGACTATCGCATTGTGGTGGAGCAGCATACGGCTAAGGGCAGGACAGACATCACGCTCGAAACCGCCGACCGTATCTTCGTCATGGAACTGAAGTTTGACAAGACGGCTGAGGACGCTCTCGCCCAAATCAACGCCAACCGCTATGCAGATGCCTTTGCCATGAGTGGCAAGAAGATAGTGAAAGTGGGCATCAACTTCAGTGTGAAAGAAGAACGGAACATCACGAAGTGGGTGACGGAATAGATAATTATGCAACGCTAAACAAGACCTTCCTTTGAACTTTGGGAAGGTCTTGATTGCGAAGCTATTTTTGAATATCGCCAAAGTGCAAGTAGCATTGACAGCTGCTTGCGCTAATAGCTTGCTCTTTTCATGCGTATTTGTAAAATTGAAAATACTCTCGTTTGATTCCATATTTTATAGTTCTTTCTTGTACTTTTGATTACTTGCATTAGGATTAATTGTATTAATCAATTGCACCCCCCCCTCGAATTCGGTGGATTTAGAAAGAAAGCTGGATTGAATTCTTTCACGATATCACCTACAAAATGGGTGAAATCCACTAATGCACTTGGAATGAAAGTAATTTCTGGGCGATATAGTGGAACTTGTGCCATTTCTGGCATAGTGTTCGAATTTGCGTCATGGGTTTCTGTAGAGTTTAAGTTGTACTTTGTTCGTGAGTTCCAACGACTTAAAGCCGATGAACAAAAGCAGTTGGCATGGTCAGGTAGTCATCCTGCAAATGAAAATTCTCGAAGATACGGGTGGCAGAAACTTGCTAAAGTGATAGTTCTGTCTCTAAGAATGATTAATAAATGAGCGTCTAAAGAAAAGAGATAAAAAAGAAGTCAATTAACTGGTCATAAACAAGTTTTTGGCAGGAATCTATCAGTTTTTCGTTATTTTTTGGCAATTCCTCATTTATTTTTATTATATTTGCACCGCATTCTGTAATGTAGAGGGTGACTTTTACAGTCAGAGGTGCATAGTTTACTGATTGTCAAACCATTTAAATAGAATAAATAAGAAACAGAAATAATAAAAAAGAAACGCTAAGGATTTGTCCGATTCAAGGAATCGTCAATCTAACTGAGACAAAGAACAGAGGCTAAAGCCTCATATTTTTAACTCGGCGTTTCCGTTCTGAACTTTTTGGATATTGAGCTTTTAGCTCTTGTTCTCTAATTCCGAATACCGCCAATATTCACTCAACGAGAACAAGCAGATTGAAGGTTCACGCTCTTAGGGCGTGAGCCGTTCTGTGCTTGTTGTTGAGTTAGGTCACTTGGCGGTACCTGGAATTAAACAAGCCACGAACGGTTCCGCCTTTTTTATTTTTTTTACATGAAGAAGAATCTTTTTGTTTTTGTATGTCTTTCGCTTTTGAGCCTTTCCGTTGGCGCACAAAATAATGATGAACAAGGAAGCACAGATAATGGAGGGCATCGAGGAATAGATTTCAGTATTAATCCTGGTTATCTTATTCCAACCAAAGGTGGAAGCGATGGAATTATTTCTGCCGAATTGGGAATAGGAAAGCGTATCAACAAGAACTTCTATTTGGGTATTGGTACGGGGGCTTTTGTTCCTACAAATGAAGGTGGAAAAGTTATGATTCCAATAACTGCAGACTTTAAGTTACATTTTCCATTGAAGCCTAACGGTATAACACCTGGTGTTCTTGTTCGTAGTGGTTATGTGATAAATACGGCAGATGACCAAAATGTAAAGAATGGCAAACAATGGGTAACTATACCAAAGCAAAATTTTGTGATGGCACAGATTATGCCAACAATAGACATCCCGTTGTCACATTCGGTGGACTTTACTTTAGGATTGGGTTATACTCATTTCTTCGCGACCAAAGGTAGCAATAACAGTGGTGGAGACTTTACCATTCGTACAGGCTTTAATTTTCATAAGTCAACATCTGCAAGCCGTAAGCCACGAAAGCTTCAGGTGCCAACACGTGACAATGGCGTCCAACTTACTTTTGAAGGAGGAGGATTGAAGGTTGGCAATAGCAATGATGATTATAAGTATGGAGCGTTGGGAAGTGTTGTTGCTACTTACAAACTGAATCCAAATATTAGTTTTGGTCTTGGTCTTGGTGCTGATTATTTCTCGTTAGTCAAGGATGGTGGCGTAGAATTTTCTGATCATCGATACGACGGTCAAAACTATAATAGTACATATTATATCGACACAAATGTGACTGCTATTCGTTTGTTTGCACGTGGTAATTATAGATTGACGGATGCACGTTTATCTCCTATAGCTACTTTGGATGCAGGTTTAAGATTTTATTCTTATGGTGGGGACACGAACGTTTATGGTGATCTGTTGGGAGGCGAATCATCGGATATGGCTGTAGAAAGTCCAAGGTCTTTTGAAAACAATCTTGGTACTCCATCAAAGGTCGCTTTTTATGTGGCTCCAGCTGTAGGTGTATCTTTGCGTACCACTAATAATTCTTATTTAGAACTAAAGATCGGTTACACAATTGCTCCAAGTGTATCAGGAAAGAGTGGTGAGTATTCTTATACCTCGAAATCCAATATGGATTTTACAAGAACTTATTCTTGTTCTAAGTTAAACATGTCTTCCCTATATCTATCTATTGGCTATACCCATACCTTTAGATGGGGCAAGAATTTATTCAAAAAGTAAAATGTAAACAACCCAATAGCAGGTACATAAACATGTATCTGTTATTTGGGTACATTTATTGCCATAATGACTTATAAGTCAAACGGTCAAAGTTTGATGAAAATGTAAAAAGTTACGGATATTATTCGTATTCTCCGTAACTTTTAACACGAAACATTCTTTATTCTCAACAAGTAGTCGTATCTTTCCTCTATAAAACGAAAATGATTTCCCTCGCACAAGGTAATTAAAACAAGGGAGTTTGCCTTTTCCTCGTAAATAATGGCGCATACCTCCCTTGCACTTGCCAATATAGCAACTGCGATTATCAATATACTTTCTTCTTCGAGTTTTACTCATACTGACTTCCATAGCCTCCCATGACATGAAGTTAATTTGCAAACGAGGTCTAACCCATCACAAAGATAATAGC
>OIZF01001362.1_pt1 | contig 14348 bp, 12 predicted proteins | sample 1588471 | NCBI WGS metagenome assembly OIZF01 (sample SAMN03283279) | human gut metagenome | biome: human-associated habitat; material: feces | host: Homo sapiens | place: Peru | collected 2012
ACTTACTGGCTTACAATCAAAAGTCCGTGTTGCAAATTTACTTAAAGATGCTTCTCAGGATCTCGAATTTTCTGAAATTATCAATGCTACACAGTCTTTTAGAAGTTTGACCAATACTGTTGCCTTTGGTGGAAATGGTCAATTCTGTAAATTAAGTACTCTTCAGGCATTGAATGAAGACCCTTGGACAGATTCACTTGTTGAAGATTTTGATTTATCAACTCGTCTCTTTCTGTCAGATATTGAAGTTAAAAATGCTCAATTCGATGATATTTACATTGAACAAACAGGGATTATCAATGATAATGAGGCTTTGGTTAAACAACGAGTGCGGTGGGCACAGGGAAATATTCAATCTTCAAAATATATTTTGCCGACGATTCGGTCAAAAAAATTGCAGAATAAACAGAAGTTTGAATTATTGATGACCTTACTGAAACCTTGGCTAATGGGAATTGAATATATTATTGTAATTTATACACTGATTATGATTGTTAATTCTGCTATCCTATCAGGGATTACTCAATCACTTAAAATTGTTGTTGTGCTTTTTATCGTGATGTCAATTTATATTATCTTTGTGAATTTTGTATGGGCTATTCTTTATAACAAAGGAAAATCTCAAGAAAAAACAAGGGTGTGGGATGTAGTGAAAGATACGGTTAATCTGACGAAATTTCTACTTATTTTAACTCAAATTTATCCGCAGTCAGCCATTCGATATTTCAACTCTAAAAATGATTGGGTAAAAACTAATCGTCAAGAAGAAAGTGTTGACCCTCATATTGATGAGCATAAAAAATAAGAAAAACCTGCCTTTTGGGCTAGGTTTTTTCTTTTGTAGATTTGCGAAATTAGTTTTTTTAGTTTATATATGTTAAAGTAGTTGTAGTTTTAAAAATAAATCAATCACACAATGGGTACTGGTAAAACTAAAATTACCGGTTGAGAAAGACCATCAGACTTGAACAGGTTAAGACCTGCGTAAGAATGTGTCCGAGTTTTAATTGTATTTTCTTTATGAAAATCTTTTAGCTTATTTTCTTATCATACTAGAGCCCTCCTTGTGTCTATAAAGGAGTTTTTTGATGTCAATTTTAGAAAAGATTCAAGAAAAACAACCACTTATCTTAAATTTAGCGAATTTTGTAACTCCACAAAGAGTTGCGGATGCGATTAGTTTTGCTGGTGGTTCACCATTAATGACTGCGGAAATTTCAGAAAGTGAAACTTTAGTTGAAATTGCAGATGCTGTAGTGGTTAATATTGGAACCATTTCAGAAAAGGATTATCCGCTTTTTTTGACTATTTGTCAGTTAGCAAATCAAAAGCACAAACCTTTAATTTTGGACCCAGTTGCTGTCAATGTCCCTTTTAGAGCAAATTTTGTCAAAAGATTAATACAAGAGGTGAAATTTGATATCATTCGTGGGAATTCAGCGGAAATTGCTTGGTTTGCTGATAAAGAAAGCTTGAACAAAGGAATTGATGCACTTGAGTCAAATTTAGAAGTTGAGCACGCGCGAGTTGCTGCTCAAAAAACAGGGGCAGTCATTATTCAAACTGGAAAAGTTGATGTTATTTCTAATGGGTTTGAGGAACTATTTGTTGAAACTGATAGTCCACTTTTTAAAATTAATGTTGGCTGTGGGGACATGCTGTCAGCAATTGTTGGAACTTTTGCGGCTGTATCTGATGATTTATTTAAGGCGGCTCATGAAGCGACAGAATTCTTCGGTGAATCTGGTGTGAAAGCTACTGAGCAAGTAGAAAATCTACCAGGAAATTTTGTGAATCGTCTTCTTGATAAAATTTATCAAGCGACGCAAGAGGTTATATAAGGGAGAAAAAGAAATGATTGATGTTTCTCAAGTTGTGACAATCGCTGGAATTGATTCTTCTGGTGGGGCTGGTATTAATGCTGACCTAAAAACTTTTCATAATCAAAAAGTATATTCGGCAACGATTGTGACAGGGTTGACAGCGCAAAATACCTATGGGGTACAAGAAATTTTACCGACAAATAAAGCTTTTATTTTGGCTCAATTTGACTCAGTATTTTCTGATTTGGAAATTTCGGCAGCTAAAACGGGGGCACTTTTTGATACTGCTCAAGTTGAAGCGGTAATTCAAGGCTTGAAAAAATATAAACCGAAGCATTTGCTGGTTGATCCGGTAATGGTGGCTAAAGGCGGGGCAATTCTTTTGACAAAAGAAGCTATTGATTTGATAAAAAATGAATTGTTACCTTTAGCAGAGTTGGTCACTCCCAACCTGGAAGAGGCACAGGTTATGTGTGGCTATAAAATTACTGACGAAAAGGAAATTTTAAAATCCCTTCATGATATTCAAAAGTTAGGTGCTAAAAATGTGCTGATTAAAGGGGGACATGGTAATGGAGAACTGGTCAGAGATTATTTATTGATGACAGATGGTTCTGTCAGTACTTATGACTCTAAAAGATTACTGACAGAAAGAACACACGGAACCGGAGATACACTTTCTTCTTATATTGCAGCTCATTTAGCTTTAGGAGAAGATTTAAAAGAAGTGATGCCAAAAGCTAAATTGTTTATTACTGAAGCTATTTCACAAACAATTAATGTTGGTCACGGTCATGGACCGTTAAACCATTGGGTGACAATTAATGAAAAATAAAATTTTAGACCTGAGGGCGTATTTTATTGCTGGCCCACAAGATTTTCCAAAACTTTCAATTGATGATGCAATCGATAAAATTTCTGTAATCATAAAAAGTGGAGTAACGGTTTATCAATTTCGTGATAAGGGTACAATTTATAAAAATAAAAATCAACGATTAGAAGTAGCAAAAAAACTACAAGGAGTAGCTCAGAAAGCGGCTGTTTCTTTTATTGTGAATGATGATGTTGAATTAGCGCGTGAACTGTCAGCTGACGGGATTCATGTCGGACAAGACGATGATTCTGTCAGTAAAATTCGCGAGCTGATTGGCCAAGAAATGTGGGTAGGACTTTCTGTCAGTAATGATATGGAATTAGAAAGCGCTCAAAAGAGTGGGGCTGACTATTTGGGAATTGGTCCAATTTATCCAACAAATAGCAAGTCCGACGCAGCAGAACCAATTGGGATTGACCATTTAAGAAAAATGCTTGAGCATAATCAATTACCAACTGTTGGAATTGGTGGAATTACTGAAAATTCACTGACAGAGCTTTCAAAAATTGGTCTGGGTGGAGTTGCGGTAATTTCTTTGCTGACAGAATCCAAAAATTACAAAAATATGGTTCAAAAAATTAAGCAAAATATTAGATGAAAAAGATGTTGTACCCTTAAAAATACAACAAAACAAAATGATTCCGTTTTCTTTTTATTATATAAATTAAACTTACACAAATGTAAGTTTTTTTTCTTTAATAAATGTTATAATCAGAGTCATAAATGATATGAGATTAACTGAGTATTCTAAAAACCTCTTATTACTTTATATTTAAAAGGAGTTCCAATGGACAAGAAAAAAGAAATTCGTCTATTTTTGGCTAAAACAGTATTTTACTTTATAATTATTTTAATTCTGCTCTATCTTTATTCCTACAGTCATACTGGCGGAGCGCACTTTATCTATAACGAATTTTAGAGAGAATTATTGAAGGAATTAATTATGAAATTATTAGAACAAATTTTTGAAATTGCAAAAAATGAACCAGACCTTATCGTACTTGCCGAGCGTGAGCAGAAATTTACTTACCGTCAATTATTTGCCGCGGTTTCACATATCTCAGAACAAATCAATGAACGCAATTTAAATCAGCGTCCAATCTTGATTTTCGGTAAAAACGATTTTATCACTTTAGCAGCCATGCTTGCGACAAATTTAACTGGTCACGCTTATATTCCTGTTGATGCTCACACACCATTTGAGCGGACAGAAATGATTAAAACAGCGGCAAAACCAGCGGTAGTACTTACAACAGTTGAACTGTCAGCAGATTTTGAAGCACTTTTTACTGACAGAATTTCAGTTGAACTTACTGACCAGATTTTGACTGACAAACTTCCAGCACTTGATTTTTCGAAAGCTGTTTCTGGAAATGACAGCAATTATATTATTTATACTTCTGGAACAACAGGAGTACCAAAAGGTGTTGAAGTCAGTCATGATAATCTTGTGACTTTCACCAATTGGATGAACAATGATTTTATGAAAATTGAAAATAATCAAATCTTGTCACAAGCCCTTTACAGCTTTGATTTATCAATTTTCAGCTTGTATCCAAGTCTTACAACTGGCGGAACATTAATTTCACTCTCACGTGACGAAACAACCAACTTCAAATTACTTTTTGAACGTTTGAACAAAACGGTCATTAATACTTGGATTTCAACACCATCATTTGTTGATATTTGCTTATTGGACCCTTCGTTCACTGAGAAAGAACACCCTCAATTAGTTCAATTTATTTTCTGCGGTGAAGAATTAACAAAGAAAACAGCAGAAAAATTACTGACAGCTTTTCCGTCAGCAAATATTTATAATACTTATGGTCCGACAGAAGCAACAGGAGCCATTTCATCAGTAAAAATTACGAAAGAATTACTGACAGAAAATGATCGTGTCCCAATTGGTTTTGCCAAACCAGGTGTTGACTTAAAAATTATGGATAAGGAAATCATCATTGTTGGTGATTCGGTAGCCAAAGGTTACTTTGAAAATCCAGAAAAAACTGAGCAAGCCTTTTTCACAGTCGACGGAAAACCCGCTTATCATACAGGAGATGCCGGTTCAATTTCCGCTGACGGAATGCTTCGTTACCAAGGACGAATTGATTTTCAAGTTAAATTTAACGGATTCCGTATTGAACTTCAAGATATTGAAGCCAATATTCAAAACTTAAAAGAGATTGAAAAAGCAGTAGTCTTACCGAAAACGAATGACCAGCATAAAGTCACCGCATTAATCGCTTATTTAGAAACAGAAAAAACATTTGAAGACCGTGCAGCCGAACGCGCCTTCACAAAAGAACTCAAAGCTGAACTTTCAAAAACAATTATGGATTACATGATGCCAACTAAGTTTGTTTATCTTAAAAAGTTCCCATTGAATCAAAATGGCAAAGTTGACCGCAAGGTACTCGCCCAAAAAGAGCGAGGTGACAACTAGTGCAACCCTATTCAACACCCTTTTACTTCGTGATTTTAGGACTTGCTTTAATTCCTATCGTTATTGCCCAGCTTCTGGGCAAAAAACTCATGTGGTATCAAGTCTTACTGACTATCGCTTTTCTTTGGCTGACATTTTCAGGAACAGTGACAATTTGGGCATTAATCGGCTTCGGAGTCTTCCAGACTATCATTGTAAAATTCTATGAGTGGTATCGAGTAAAACAAAACAAGAATCAGAGTTTTGTTTTCTACCTCATCATTCTGCTCTCTATTTTGCCATTAGTGATTGTCAAAGTGCATCCTCTGTTCAATCCAGGACCTGGACCAGGTTCAATTCTTGGATTCTTAGGAATCTCTTACATCAGTTTTAAGACAGTAGCCATGATTATGGAAATACGAGACGGACTTATTAAAGCCGTTCCTCTTAAAGAATTTCTATATTTCCTCTATTTCTATCCAACGATTTCATCAGGACCAATTGACCGCTTCCGACGTTTTGTTAAAGAACTAAAAGCGCCAGTTGTCACTGAGAAATACCTTGATTTATTAAATAAAGGAGTCTTTAGAATTTTCCAAGGTTTCCTTTATAAATTCATCATCGGATACTTGATTGACCAATATTGGCTACATGGCATTGCAATCTCTGCAACGATACACCCAAGCTTCTTGAATGTTTCATCATCAATGTATGCTTACGGACTCTATCTATTCTTTGACTTTGCTGGCTACTCGCTCTTTGCTATTGGTGTCAGCAATTTAATGGGATATGACCTCCCCCATAACTTTAACAAACCATTCTTAGCTAAAAATATTCACGATTTTTGGCAAAGATGGCACATGACCTTGAGTTTTTGGTTCCGTGACTTTGTATTCATGAGATTAGTGAAAACATTCATGGTCAAAAAATGGTCTAAAAATATGGTAACTATCTCGAATATTGGTTACCTTGCAAATATGTTACTCATGGGATTTTGGCATGGTTTAACTTGGTATTACATCCTTTATGGTTTTTACCACGCCATGTTAATGATTGGTTATGACGCATGGAAACGTCTGAAGAAGCGTAAAAACTGGAAAATTCCAGATAATAAATGGACAAGTGCTATAAGTATTTTCATTACATTTAATCTAGTATTTATCAGTTTCCTTATTTTCTCAGGAATACCAAATCACATCATTATGCACTGCATAGATCCACATTTCCCACTTCCTAACTTCTAAAAGTCGTTAGGCATACTATAAAAAAACATTAGGAGAAAGAAAAATGAAAGAACAAATTTTTGATATTATCGAAACCGTATCAGGCACAGACGAATTCCGTGAAGACTTAGACATGGATTTATTTGAAGAAGGAATTCTTGATTCAATGAGAGCCATCATGCTCATTGTTGAATTAGAAGGCGCTTTTGATATCAGTCTTCCACCATCAGAAATGGACCGTGAAGATTGGAATACAGCAAATAAAATAGCAGCACGCGTTCAGGAAAAAAAGGATGAAAATTAAAATTTTTAGAGCCATTGGCCCATTAATTGCAGCTTTAGCCCTTGTTGGCTTACTGATATTTCTCCCAATAAATGTTGGAATGAAATACTCAAAAGACCAACTTGTTAAATTTGCTCAATCACCACTAAATACTCCAAGCTTTACAGGCTATTCAATTAAAAAACAAGCCTATTCAGACCCCGAGTTTTTACCAGTTCTTGGTTCATCAGAAATGGAACATGTGGATTCTTTTCACCCAAGTGCCTATTTCAAAAAATACAATTCTGGTTTTACGCCATTCTTAGTAGGACAACCAGGAACAACTACTTTAACCCACTTTTTCTACATGAACTCTGTGGCAAATGAGTTAAAAAATCGTAAAATTGTTTTTGTCATTAGTCCACAATGGTTTTCAAAACAAGGAATTGTTGAAAGTGAATTGAAAAACTTTGTATCCAAAGGTGAGATTTACGGTTGGTTAAAAGAAGCAGACCCTAAAGCAAATACCACCACCCAACTTGCAAAACATTTATTAAGATTTAGATCGCTTAAATCTGAAGAGACGATTTATAATTCTCTAGAACGTCTAGCAGATAAAAAACCACTGACCGCTCTACAAAAAATGACTGTGGCGACCAATCTTCAATTTTGGCGAAAAGAAGATTTACTCTTCTCAAGTGTTTCACAATTCACGGCACAACCTCTCGGACTTACGCCAAAAATTAATAAGTTTGCTAAAGAATTACCCCAAGATCCAACCTCTGAAAACTTAGAAAAATTAGCAGTTGACCAAGGAAAACATAGTTCAAATAACAATCCTTTTCAAATCAATAACCAAGTTTGGGATAAGAAAATAAAATCTAAATACAAACATCTTGAAAATTTTAAAAAGCATGTTTCCTATTTAGAAAGTCCAGAGTATCAGGATTTCCAACAGCTCTTAAATGTGTTTGCCAAAAATAATAATGATGTTTTATTTGTTATTCAACCAGTAAACGGCTCATGGTCATCTTACACTGGAGTATCAAAAGCAACACTCGAAAATTTCAGCTCTAAAATTAAAACACAATTGCGCAGCCAAGGATTTTATCAAATTGCTGACTTAACAGATATGTATAACACACCTTATGCCTCTGGTGATACTGTCCACTTTGGTACTAAAGGTTGGCTAGCTACAGACAAAGCGATTGAAAAATTCATGAAGACACCAAGTAAGGTCAACTATCATATTGATAATTCGTTATTTTTATCAAAAGATTGGGCAATGAATGGTGCAACAGAGTTTATAGTAAATTAAAAATAAAAAAGATTGACAAAAAAGAATATGTCAGTTATAATAATAAAGGTTATGTCTATGACATAATCGTCGGTAGGTGAGGCTACCGCAGGGATACGGGTTGCTGCCGCAGAGTCGTGGAGACACGATGAGAGGGCTAACAGTTCACGTCGACAAACAAGGCGTGAAATAGTGCAACAACATTGCCCTGCGGAGCTAAAGCTTGAACGATAGCTTGTAACTGATTCGCTCTATAGTAGTGGTATCTTTTTTGGAATTATTCCCTTGCCTACGTTTAAGTTTTGTAGGCAAGGTTTTTTTATATTTAAAAAGGAGGTGAAAACGGAAATGGAATCCCAGAGTATTAATAGTCCCGAGCCTGATAGGCCGCAGATAATTAACGTGATAAGAGCAGCTTTCCGTTTTTATCACCTTCTTTAAAGTGCCTAACGTTTGGGACTGTACACACAAAAATATTATAGAATATGAGGTACAGACCAATGAAAAAAATTAGAAAAACACTCGAAAACACAAAAAGAGCTACAACATTTGTAGATAACAATGAAATAAATGCAAGATTAGAATTTGCAAAAACTTCTACAAAAGAGGAGCTATTTCAAAAATTTAAAACATCAAATAAAGGATTAAGTGAAGAACAAGTAGAAATCTCTCGTGAACAATATGGAGATAATACGATTACGCGTGGTAAAAAAACTTCACTTATTAAACGGCTTTATCAAGCGTTCATCAATCCTTTTACCATTATATTGTTTGTCTTAGCATTAGTTTCAGCTTTTACGGATATTATCTTAGCAGCTCCTGGTGAGATAATATCCACAAGGACTCATTATCATTACTACAATGGTTTTAATCTCAGGAATTCTGCGTTTCGTTCAAGAGACTAGAAGTGGAAATGCTGCTGAGAATCTCTTAAAAATGATTACGACGACGACAAACGTTCATAGATTAGAATCAGGAAGTCAAGAGATTCCTATTGAAGAAGTTCTCGTAGGCGATATTATCCATCTATCAGCTGGAGACATGGTTCCAGCAGACCTTAGGATTATTCAAGCAAAAGACTTATTTATCAGCCAAGCCTCTTTAACTGGTGAAAGCGAACCAGTAGAAAAACTAGATTTAGCTACTGATGAAAAAGATGATTCAATCACAGAATCAGTAAACCTAGCCTTCATGGGTTCAAATGTCATTTCTGGTAGTGCTTATGGAATTGTAATTGCTACTGGTGATACGACCATTTTTGGTGAAATGGCAAAAAGTGTAACCGAAGACTCAACTAAAACAACTTTTGAAAAAGGCGTTAACTCAGTTTCATGGGTCCTTATTCGCTTTATGTTAGTTATGGTTCCATTTGTCTTGTTGATCAATGGTTTCACTAAAGGTGATTGGATGGAAGCCGCACTATTTGCTTTAGCAGTTGCTGTTGGTTTAACACCAGAAATGTTACCAATGATTGTGACAACTTGCCTAGCAAAAGGTGCAGTCACAATGTCAAAAGAAAAAACAATCATCAAGAACCTAAACTCTATTCAAAATCTAGGTTCAATGAATATTCTCTGCACTGATAAAACTGGAACATTAACACAAGATAAAGTAGTATTAATGCGTCATTTAGATATTCATGGGCAAGAAAATATTCGAGTATTAAGACATGGATTTTTGAATAGTTACTACCAAACTGGTTTAAAGAATTTAATGGATTTGGCAATTATCGAAGGAGCTGAAGCCAAGCAAGATAAAAATCCTGAACTGGGTGGTCTAAGTAGTAAATATACAAAAGTTGATGAAATTCCTTTTGATTTTGAAAGACGTCGGATGAGTGTTGTAGTAAAAAGCAATAATACTAATGGAGCGACTTCAAAAACTCAAATGATTACTAAAGGTGCAGCTGAAGAAATGTTAGACATCTGTACTTTGGTTGAAGATAAGGAAAATGTTGTTCCTTTAACTCCTGAACTCAGAGCATATATTCTAAAAAAAGTTGATGAACTTAACGAAGAAGGAATGCGCGTGATTTTAGTCGCTCAAAAAACAAATCCTTCACCAGTAGATACATTCTCGGTTCAAGATGAATCTGAAATGGTGTTAATGGGTTATCTTGCCTTTCTAGATCCACCCAAAGAATCTACAGCAAAAGCAATCAAAGCACTCAATAAATATGGAGTATCAGTTAAAATCTTGACTGGTGATAACGATAAAGTTACTCGTTCAGTTTGCAAACAAGTAGGACTTCCAGTTGATAAAACTATTTTAGGTTCTGATATCGACCAATTAGATGATAATGAATTGGCAAAGGTTGCCAAGGAAGCTTCTGTTTTTGCTAAGTTATCACCTCAACAAAAAGCCAGAATAGTAACAACACTTAGAAATTCAGGCAATAGTGTCGGCTATATGGGAGATGGTATTAATGACGCAGCAGCAATGAAATCATCTGACGTTGGAATTTCAGTAGATAGTGCTGTAGATATTGCCAAAGAGTCAGCTGATGTAATTTTGTTAGAAAAAGATTTAATGGTTCTTGAAAAAGGAATTATTGAAGGAAGAAAAACCTATGCTAACATGATTAAGTATATAAAAATGACAGCAAGTTCTAACTTTGGTAATATGTTCTCAGTTCTAATCGCTAGTGCATTTTTACCATTTATCCCAATGCTATCTATTCATATTCTCTTACTTAATTTAATCTATGATTTCTCTTGTACCGCTATTCCTTGGGATAATGTCGATGAAGAATATTTGGTTGTTCCAAGAAAATGGGATGCAAGTTCTGTAAGTAAATTCATGTTATGGATTGGACCAACAAGTTCCGTATTCGATATTACAACTTATCTCCTAATGTTCTTTGTGATTTGTCCAGCGACATTTGGACCATTTAGCTCTCTTGTTCCTGGAAGTGCAGCATATATTGGATTTATCGCGCTCTTCCATACTGGTTGGTTTGTTGAATCAATGTGGACTCAAACCTTGGTTATCCATATGATTCGTACTCCTAAAATTCCATTTCTACAAAGTCGTGCTTCGGCTCCACTAACAATCTTAACTTTCATGGGAATCATTGGACTCACAATCATTCCATTCACAAGCTTTGGACATTCAATTGGTTTAATGGCTTTACCAATTAACTTTTTCCCATGGCTAATTTTAACAGTAGTGATGTATATGATGCTTGTCACCATATTTAAAAAAATATTTGTTTCAAAATACGGTGAATTACTTTAAATAAAAAATAAAAGTGGTGATAATTTATCCCACTTTTATTTTACTTTGGTATAGTCTATGCTATAATTAAATCAAGAAAAGTAAGGTAAAAAAATGAAAACATCAAAAAATGAACAAGACTATCTAAAGGCAATATATAGCCTAAAAAATGAAAATAATGGATCTGTTAGTATTAATGCCATTGCTCAAAAATTATCAGTATCATCACCAAGCGCCACTGAAATGATTAAACGATTAGCCAAAAAAGAACTTGTTATCCATAAACCTTATTATGGGGTATCACTTACAGACTTAGGAAATCACGAAGCGAGATTTATTTTAAAAAGTCATAGGGTCTGGGAAACTTTTCTTTTTGAGAAGGTTGGATATACAATGGAGGAAGTACACGATGAAGCCGAAAATTTAGAACATGCTTCATCACCAAGGTTGATTGAATCTCTGTATGTCCTGATGGGCTATCCAGCAACTGACCCTCACGGCTCAGAAATTCCTACAGAATCATTTTGGGTGAAAAACGAAGTGGAACTAACGCTTGATGAGGCACAAATTGAGCAGACCTACCATGTTACTGTGATAGAGGAGGAAGGAAAAAATTTTTTCAAAAAATTAGAAATTTCTCTTCCACATCTTATTAAAGTAATCGATATATTAGAAGATAAATCAATAATTATTAAAGAAGATCGAGAAAGCTCAATTGTTATTCCACCATTTTTACAGGATAAAATTCACTTAATGCAAAGAAGATAATGAAATACAAAAAGTCCAAGAAATTTACTTGGACTTTTATTATTTTCTGATTGACCTATAGTTTTAAACTATAGGTCATCATACTAAAAATGTATTATTAAAGTTTTATTAAATTTGATAAGATAGACCTATTAAAAATTGGAGACTATGACTATGAAAAAATCAATTATTGCTTTCCCACGTATCGGTTCAAACCGTGAATTAAAATTTGCTCTTGAAAAGTATTTTCGTAAAGAAATTACAGAAGAAGAATTACAAAAAGTGGCTAAAGAAATTCGTTTAGAAAATTGGAAAAGTCAAAAAGAAGCTGGAATTGACTCACCAATTTCCAATGACTTTTCTTTCTATGACCAAACCTTAGATTTATCAATTGCTCTTGGTGCAATTCCAGAGTCTTATAAAAATTTAGAATTAAATGAACTAGATACTTTATTTGCATTAGCGCGTGGTTTCCAAGATAAACAAAATGACGTAAAAGCAAGACCAATGAAAAAATGGTTTAATACAAACTATCATTATTTAGTTCCAGAAATTAACAAAGATACAATTATTAAAGCAAATTTTTCAAAATTATTAAATGAATATAAGGAAGCAAAATCAGCTGGCTTTGAAACCAGACCAACAATTATTGGCCCATATACATTTTTAGTTTTAGCAGATTACAAGTCAGGAGCCACGAAAGATACAGTATTATCTGATGTTATTGTAGCTTTTCAAACACTACTAAAAGAACTTAATCAACTAGGAGTAGAATGGTTACAGATTGAAGAACCAGCACTTGTTTTAGACCAAACTGAAGAAGAAAAAAATTTATTTGTGAGTATTTATGAAGGACTACTTAAGAATAAAAACAACCTTAAGATACTTCTTCAAACATATTTTGGAGATGTTCGTGATAGCTATAAAGAAATAGTAAAGCTTGATTTTGATGGTATTGGTCTTGATTTTATAGAAGGAAGAGATTCTTTAGCTCTTATTCAAAAATACGGTTTTCCCAAAGAGAAAATACTTTTTGCAGGGCTAGTAAATGGAAAAAATATTTGGCGTAATAATTATCAAAAGACACTTGAGCTACTAACCGCTTTAGATGAAGTAGCAGATATCGTAATTAATACAAGCTGCTCTTTACAACACGTTCCAGTAACAGTTAAAAACGAAACTAAATTATCAAAAGAAATCCTTAAACACTTTTCATTTGCCACAGAAAAATTAAATGAAATTGATGAAATTTCCGATATTTATTTTAATAAAAACACTTCTTTTTTGAAGAAGAATGTCGAACTTTTTGAAAATGAAAGAGTTCGTGAAAATTCTCTACTTAAGCAAAAACTTGATAAATTAACAGAAAAAGACTTTACTAGACAACCGTCACTAGTGGAAAGACGAGCAAGTCAATCTCAATCGCTTAATTTACCACTTTTACCAACCACAACCATCGGTTCATTTCCTCAAACGGCAGAGGTGAGAAAAGTTCGGCTACAAAATAAGCGAGGAGAATTAAGCCAAGCAGATTATGACACATTCTTAGAAGAAAAAATAAAAGAATTACAAAAGCTTGTCGCAGAGAATGCTGTGAAATAAACATGTTTCAATCTCCGACTGATGTTGCGTTTAATTTATTAGGCTTCCCTATTTATTATTATGGAATAATTTTGGCAATTGCAATATTGATTGGTGTGTATTGTGCTTATTGCTTGTATAAGAAGTTTTATGGCGCTGAAAAAGCTCAAAATATCATTGATTTTTCTCCATATATAATAATAATTGGAATTTTAGGCGCAAGATTCTATTATTGTCTTGTGAATTTTGCTTATTATTCCAATCATCCGCTTGAAATATTTTACATAAGACAGGGTGGCTTATCTATTCATGGTGTTATTATTATTGGTCTTTTGGCTTTGTATTACTTTTCAAAAAAATATAAAATGTCTTTTTTTAAATTGATAGATGTTTTTTTGTGCGGAACTGCTTTAGGGCAAAGTATTGGCCGTTGGGGAAATTTCTTTAATTCGGAGGCATTTGGCACTCCAACTAATTTGCCTTGGAAGTTGTTTATTCCTATTTCGCATCGTCCGGCACAATATATGGATTTTCAATATTTTCATCCAACTTTTTTGTACGAAAGTATATTAGATATTTTGATTTTTATCGTGCTACTTGTGTTTTTTAAGAAGTTTTCAAAATACCCTGGGACGTTAGCTTGTATGTATTTAATTTTGTATTCGTTCGCAAGAATTTTTGTTGAACACTTTAGAGTTGATAGTGTATTGAATATATATGGAATTCCTGTTGCCCAGCTTGTTTCGATTTTATTAATTATATTTGCGTCTATTGCTCTATTATTTTTACTAAATCGTAAAAATGTGTAGTGAAAATTATAAAGCATTGATTTTTACTTATATTTGAAGTTAAATCATATTGTTATGGATATGGATAAAAATTTACCTCAAAATGCTTATAAAA
>OIZF01001373.1_pt1 | contig 14259 bp, 7 predicted proteins | sample 1588471 | NCBI WGS metagenome assembly OIZF01 (sample SAMN03283279) | human gut metagenome | biome: human-associated habitat; material: feces | host: Homo sapiens | place: Peru | collected 2012
ATGATGCCCGTATCAATACCGAAAGTCCTGCATGGGCTGTTGACCGCTTGAGTATTCTCGCCTTAAAGATTTATCACATGCGCGAACAAGCAGAGCGTCCTGAAGCTTCAGCAGAGCACAAAGCTAAATGCCAGGCTAAGCTCGATGTTCTCCTTGAACAGCAAGTAGACCTCAGCACTGCTATCGATCAGTTGCTCGAAGACATTGAGGCTGGCCGCAAATATATGAAGGTGTATCGACAAATGAAGATGTATAATGATCCTTCTACCAACCCTGTACTCTATGCCAAGAAATAGTGTAGACTTATACCTATTTATATAATAGCACCTATTTTTTATTATAGCACATAGAATTAATGAAAGTAGAGAGAAGGAAGTTAAGTAACCAGCAGCTATCATCTCTTGATGAGATAACGCTTGTCACTTAACTTCCTTCACTCTTATCGTTATCTGTACTACACATTTTTATAAACAAAATAGTCCATTACTAAGAAAAATAAACGAAATGAAGACTGAGCATATTCTCATCATTCGATTTTCGGCCATGGGCGATGTTGCCATGACTGTGCCTGTGGTTTATTCGCTTGCCACCCAGTATCCTGCCGTCAGGATTACTGTGCTCAGCCGCCCGTTTGCCCGTCCTTTCTTCGAAAATTTAGCTCCTAATGTCGGCTTCATGGAAGCCGACATCAAAAACGAGTATCATGGAATCAAGGGACTCAATGCCCTCTACCGTCGCCTTTCGGCAAAGCATTTCACAGCCATAGCCGACCTGCACAGTGTACTGCGATCCAGCTATCTGCGCATGAGGTTTAATCTCGACAACTTCAAGGTGGCACATATCGACAAGCACCGCAAGGGCAAACGCCAGCTCACATCACAAAACGACAAGAAGTTCGTACAGCAACCCACATCGTTTGAAAACTATGCTGAAGTTCTTGCCAAACTGGGTTATCCTGTCAAACTGGATTTCACTTCTATCTTTGGCTCAGAGAAAGGCGACCTCAACCTGTTGCCAGAAACGCTGTGGAACAAGGCCAACACAGAAGTAAACAGAGATATCCACAGCGACGAAAAACCCTGGATAGGCTTGGCTCCCTTTGCTGCACACGAGGGAAAGATATATCCATTGCCTCTGATGGAAAGAGTTATACAGGGAGTTATCCACACTTATCCACAATGCAGAATATTTCTTTTCGGAGGTGGAGAGAAGGAAACTGAGGTCATGAACCGATGGGCAGAGACATGGCCCGAAGTATGTAATGCGTCGGCTCAGCTCAAGGGTCTGCAGCAAGAACTCATCCTCATGAGCCATCTGCAGGTGATGGTCAGCATGGACAGCGCCAATATGCACTTGGCATCACTTGTCCACACACCCGTGGTAAGTATATGGGGCGCTACTCATCCCTTTGCTGGCTTTATGGGATGGAATCAAAATCCTACCAATGCCGTACAGGTTGACTTACCTTGCCGTCCTTGCAGCATCTATGGCAATAAGCCCTGTATGCGAGGCGATATGGCTTGCATGAACCAAATCAAGCCAGAAGATATCATTCAAAAAATAGAAGCTGTTTTGAAACAAAAATAACCCATTAAGTAGAGAGCGTATCTATATACGCTCTCTGCAAATACCCTTTTATTATTTTACTTTTTTGAGAAAAAAAATAGAAAGCATCCCAAATAAATAAAGAATAAATACATGGAAAGAATATATCACTCCATTTATTTAAACTAACCCTTTCTATAATTTCTATCAAATAGACAACTTGTAAAGCTAATAAAAATAGCAATATTATATACTTAGTTATTTTTGTCATAATTACTCCAATATTCAAAAATAGAAACTGCGACGCTCAATGCTTGACGAATTAATGTTCTATCCAATTCTGAAAAGCCGCAGTTATAAAAAATATTATCTTTTAAATCTGCTCTGCAAAGATACTATTTTTTTTATAACTACCATAATTACAGGTAAAAAATAATATTATCTTGCACAGGCTATGCATTTAATACAGCAGAACATAGTATATAACTTTTATCCACAAACCTGTGGAAAAACGCAGGGAAAACCCATCCAATAACTTATTCATAACTTTCAAGATATCCACCAATCACTTTCCTGCCTCCTCGGAATGAGGATTTCCACATAGTTATTATTAAGTTTTAATGAAGTTTTTAGGAATTTTAGAACGGAAAAAGATATAAACTTATTAACTTTGCACCAGAATAGGAAAATGTGGATAAAACATCTAAAGCATTAAGAACCAAGAAAAAGAAATGCAACAGATGTATTGATAACTTACTATCAGTGTGTGGATAATAAAACTGGCAAGAAATCGTCCAAATATTTATCCACTTATCCACGTTATATCATCATTCCTATATTCATAAAAAAAAGAAGAAGAAAGAAATAAAATAATAATAATGTTATGGTGAAAAAAGAATGGATAGAGAAAGGTTTTGTCGATGAACCTGTTGATGCAACCTTAGACTTGAAGCAGGAGATCCGCCGACTCTGCAAAGAGAAAGATGCGATCATCCTGGCTCATTACTATACCGTAGGCGATATTCAGGATATTGCCGATTTCGTGGGCGACTCTTTGGCGCTGGCACGCAAGGCTGCAGAAACTGATGCCAAGGTAATGGTGATGTGCGGTGTGCACTTTATGGCAGAAACTTGCAAACTGCTGAGTCCTGACAAGACAGTACTTTGTCCTGACCTGAATGCGGGTTGTTCGCTTGCCGACAGCTGCAAGGCCGAAGACCTGAAGCAGTATAAGGCTGAGCATCCTGGATACAAGGTGGTGAGCTATGTCAATACGACAGCAGCTGTCAAGGCGCTTACCGATTGTGTGGTGACGAGTGGTAATGCCAAGAAGGTGATTGACAGTTTTCCACAAGATGAAAAGATTATCTTTGGTCCCGACTATAACTTAGGCAACTATATCAATAGCGTTACAGGCCGCAATATGTTGCTCTGGAATGGTGGATGTCATGTTCATGAGAAATTCTCTGTCGAGGCAATCGTGAAGCTGAAGAGCGAGCATCCTGAGGCTGTCGTGATGGCTCATCTTGAGTGCAAGGCTCCTGTGTTGGCTGTAGCCGATGTAAAGGGTTCTACTGCCACAATGCTTCAATATGCCGAGAAGCATCCAGAAATCAAGGAGTATATTATCGCCACAGAGGCTGGTATTCTTCATGAGCTGGAGCGCAACTGTCCTGGTGTGACCTTCTATCCTGTGCCACCAGAGGTGAGCGAAGGTGGATTAGGATGCAGCTGCAATGAGTGTGAATATATGAAGATGAACACGCTTCAGAAGATTTATAATGCCCTGAAGTATGATTGGCCCACTGTAGAGGTTGACGAAGCAATCGCACGCGATGCTGTCAAGCCTATCGAGAAGATGCTCTCGCTTTCTTAAGATTTTCAGATAAAACATATATTCATCTGAGTCAAGTATCTTACTGAGTCCACTTGAAAAAGTCGAAAATCGTATTTTTTGTCTTTGCAACTTGATAATCAAGAATAGGTTTTCGTAAAATTGACTTTTTCAAGTGGGCTCAGTTTTTATGTTTATTTTCAAGTCCACAAAGGCTGTTGGCTATAACTTCTAACGAATGAAGGGAGTGATAACTTCTCTAATTTCTCTAACTTCTCTAACTTCTCCTACCTTTAACCTCTTATTTTTTAAACCTCTGAACTGATTCAAAATTTCATTTTTTCTCTTTCATTTTCATCAATTTCTAAATTTACAAATACGCAAAAAACGTCTCTAAATGATGTTTTTGTTAGCTACAAGTGCTTTTTGTAGATGTATTATTGTATCTGGTGTTTTTTTAACAAAGTGTCTTTTAACACTCAAGGGCTTGATGTTTTTGAGCAAATGAGTACTAAAATCGGTTCATTTTAGTTCAAAAAATAATTTTTACCCCCTAAAAGATAAAAAAAATCACCTGTTAAAAAACAAATTTTACTACTTTTGCATTGGTTTTAAACAAGGTGCGTTGCGAAACGCAGATATCATCTTTTACTTATACAATTTATATTTACATCGTAATGAGAATTTCCGAGTGCGGAGGTTCTCATTATTTTTTTTTAACGTCACGATGGTCTTCGATTACAGATAATAGGGTTATCTTTGCAAAAGATAAGCTGCACAGGACAAACTATATTTTAAGCACGATAAAAGAAATATGAAACTCAAGATACATTTCAGTCACAAGGAGGAACTTTGGAATTCATGGTCGCATGCGGGTGGCATTCTTTTGGGAGTCATCGTAGGCATTATTTTCCTGTATTGGTGTTTTACCAATCACAACGGTTGGGCAACGGCAGGAGTGATACTTTATCTTTTCGGCATGCTCATGTCGTACATCGCTTCTACTGTGTATCATGCTCTCTCGGCATGGAGCAAGTGGAAAGAGCGACTGCGCAAATGGGATCATGCTGCCATCTATTGGCATATTGCAGGTTCGTACTCTCCCATCACACTCATAGCTATGCGCGATCAGGGTTATTGGGGCTGGAGTCTGTTCTGTTTTATCTGGGCTTGCGCCATTGCCGGAACTGTTATGAGTTTTTGTCGGCTGAAGGATCACAGCAACTTGGAAACCATTTGTTTCGTTGGCATGGGACTTTCCGTGTTGGTTGCTTTCAAGCCTCTTATTGATTCTGTTTCGCCTGCTACGGTCATTTGGATTATTGCCGAGGGCGTTTGCTATATTACAGGTGCTGTGTTCTATAGTATCAACAAGCGCAAGTATATGCATTCTGTCTTCCATTTCTTTGTACTGGCTGGTAGTATCTGCCATATCATAGCAGTCTGGGACATTTTGATGAAGTATATCTAACTCAACTTTCTGATTTACGGAAGTTGTGTTAGTTAGACAACAGCTTTTGTGGACTTGAAATTAAACATTAAATATTCCCACAAAAGCTGTTGTTTTAATTTTCTATAACTTCTGAGCCCAGCGAAAGCTCAATTGATAATATTATTTTCCTTTGTGGTAAAATTGCTCCTTAAAGAGCACAAATGTGCCCTGCGTAGGGCACATTTGTGCTATAAGTAGGCATTTTGATAGCATCAGTCCTGACTTTGACAAAATGTGTACCCTCAAAATAACATTCCCTCATTTTCAATAACTTAGCAAAAATAACAATGAAAAATGGGTGACGCATAGTCAAAGTCAGGTTCGCTATTTCTCATTAAGTGACGGTGAAATCATACCAAGTTGTTTTTTTTTTCGTCACTTATACGATTTTCCACATCACAAAAACAATAATCCGCATAGTTCTTTCCTTTATTCTTTACCTTTGCGGCATATTTACGAATTCTAAAAAATATAATCTAAAAACAATTAAAAAGTAAAATTATGAAAAGAATGATGAGTCAATTATTCCATGTGGCTCTGATGCTTTTGGCTTTTACCTTTGCGAATCCTGTTATCAGCCATGCGCAACAGACAGCTGTTGCGTCATGGGTGTTCTCGGAGGGATGGGAAAGCTCAAGCAGCGGAACTGTTGTGACCTACACTCCGGATGGCAGCGGATGGCAGGCGATAAGCAATACCGCATGGAAAAGTAAACAACCGGTGTTTCTGCCGAACACATGTTCTGGAGTACAGACCAACTATAAGCTTTCGCTGAAGACAAGTGACGGCAAGTGGGAGGTAAAGCAAAGTAAGGACAGCTATATCTTGCGTCTGAACACAGCTTCGATAGATAAATTTACACAAAAGGAAAACTATGGTGATGCCTCAACACATGACCAATATTTCGAAGTGAATTTCCCTACTGTAAACCTGAACAACGTGAAACTTAATTTCGCTATAGGCGACGGCTCAAGCAACTCCACACATTTTGGTGTGGCGTATTCCGTTGATGGAGGGACGACATGGACAACACTTGATGACTATGTCAGCGGCAGTCATTGGAATACATATAATGATGCTGTTTACTCTCTTGATGCCGACAATAAGGAGAATGTCATAGTGAGACTCTTTATTGTCAGTGCCACGAAGAAAAGCAATTACAATCTGAAATATGTAAAGGTGCTTGCTGACGACCATGAAGCACCGGCATTCGTATCAAGCCGTCCAAAGGATAATGAGGATAATGTCGTGACAACAGGAACCATTGCTTTGAACTTTGACGAGAGTGTGCATGTGGCGGATGGGGCAGAGGCAACGCTTACGAATGCAAATACAAACAGTGTTGTCAAGCTTGCTCCAACAGTAAACGGCAATGTAATTCGTTTCAGCTATTCTGCTCTTGACAAAAGTGCGATGTATAACTTTGAGCTACCGGCAAATACAGTAAGTGACCTTTATGGAAATGTGCTTGCGAAAGCCTTGACGTTCAATTTCATCACCGCCGATACCGATCCGATATCTGCTCCTACAATAGAAAGCAAGAATCATTTGTGGTACAACAAGCCAGCAGGCTATTGGGAAGAAGCTCTACCGTTGGGAAACGGTCGTCTTGGTGTTATGCACTCCGGTAGTGTCGCATGCGATACGCTCCAGCTCAACGAAGATACATTCTGGGACCAGGGACCGAACACGAACTATAATGCAAATGCTTTTGGAGTACTCAAAGAAGTACAGCAAGGCATCTTCAATAAAGATTATGCTTCGGTACAGAATCTTGCAGTTACGAACTGGATGTCGCAAGGCTCGCATGGAGCAAGTTATCGTGCAGCAGGTGTTGTCTTGCTTGGCTTCCCGGGACAGCGTTTCGATGATATGGAAAGTGCACAGACTTCGGATGCTGTTGATGCACAAGGCTATGTTCGCTATCTTGATATGAATACTGCAACAAGCAATGTGGAGTATCATGTGAAAGGTGTAGGGTATAAGCGTACAGTATTCACTTCTTTCAAGGATAATGTCACAGTGGTGCGTCTTGAAGCGGACCAGACAGGTAAACTCGACTTCAATGTGGCTTATGCCGGTTGTAATAAGTCGAATATAGAGAAGCTCACGTCTAACGTCCTCTATGACGAGCGTACTGTCAAGGCAACGATGGGACCGGCACGTGACAAGTGTGAGAATGTGGAAAACAAGCTCAACCTTTGTACTTATCTGCGTATTGTGGACACTGACGGCGCTATTACAAACGACAAAGTCAATATCTATGCTCAGGGAACAGTGGGAGCCGCTACAAATGCTCCGCGTCTTAATGTGACAGGTGCTACATACGCTACAATCATTATTTCGCAAGCCACTAATTTCAAGAAATATGATGATGTAAGCGGTGATGCAAGTGCATCAGCTCTTGCCTATCTGGAAGCTTACGAGAACAGCAAGAAAGATTATGTTACAACGCTTTCGGATCATGAATCTGTCTACAGGGCACAGTTTGACCGTGTGGACCTGACTCTTGCAGGTAATGCTACACAGGAGTCCAAGAACACGGAACAGCGTATAAAGGAGTTCCATAAGACTTCTGATCCTCAGTTGGCAGCCAACTACTTCCAGTTTGGACGTTACCTGCTCATATCTTCTTCACAACCAGGCACACAGCCAGCTAATCTGCAGGGCATCTGGAATCCTGATGCGCGTCAGTATCCGGCTTGGGATTCGAAATACACATCAAATATCAATGTTGAGATGAACTACTGGCCTGCAGAAGTCACAAATCTTGCAGAATGCCATGAGCCGTTTGTCGAGATGGTCAAGGATGTAAGTGTTACAGGTGCGGAAACAGCTCAGAAGATGTATGGCGCACGTGGATGGGCTTTACATCATAATACAGATATTTGGCGTACGACAGGTGCGGTAGACAATGGCACCGTAGGAATATGGCCTACATGTAACGCATGGTTCTGCTCTCACCTTTGGGAGCGTTATCTCTTCTCTGGCGACAAGAAATATCTTGCAGAGGTCTATCCTATAATGAAGGGAGCGGCAGAATTCTTCCAGGATTTTCTTGTGAAGGATCCGAATACAGGGTATATGGTTGTTTGTCCGAGCAACTCACCGGAGAATCATCCTGGTATAGGCTCTTATACCAAGTCTGACGGTAATACTGCAAGCATTGCCCTTTTCGGAGGAGTTGCCATGGATAACGAGATGGTCTATGACTTGTTGAAGAATACAGCTCTTGCAGCTCGTGCTCTTGGTAAGGATGCGGATTTCGCAAATGCTCTTGATGCTCTGAAGGCACAGATTACTCCATGGAAGATTGGTAAATACGGACAGGTACAGGAATGGCAGGAAGACTGGGATAAAGAGAATTCGTCTCATCGTCATCTGTCTCATCTCTGGGGCGCTTATCCTGGCAATCAGGTTTCTCCATACGAAAACGCTACACTTTATCAGGCAGTACACAAGAGTCTTGTCGGACGTGGCGATGCTGCCCGCGGATGGTCGATGGGATGGAAGGAAGCCATGTGGGCACGTATGCTTGATGGAGACCATGCCATGAAGATTCTTAAGAACCAGCTTGTCCTGCTCGACCCTAATGTGACAATCGCTTCTTCCGACGGCGGCTCGTATGCAAATATGTTTGATGCCCATCCTCCATTCCAGATTGACGGAAATTTCGGAGCTACTGCAGCTATAGCAGAGATGCTTGTGCAGTCACATGCCGGCTTCTTGCATGTTCTTCCTGCATTGCCTACGGAATGGAAAGCCGGTGGCGAAGTGAAAGGACTGTGTGCCCGTGGCGGATTTGTGGTGACAGATATGAAATGGGTTGGCGGCAAGATAGAGAAGCTTGCAGTGAAGTCTACTGTCGGCGGAAACTTACGTCTGCGTACTGCAACACCATTGACAAATGCCGATGGTACAGCTCTTTCTGTAGCAGAAGGCAATAATACCAATTCTTTGATGCAGCCTTACGGCATGCCGGAGCCTATAGTCAAGGATGCAAGTAAGATTCCTGCCACTACGCTTCCGGATACTTATCTCTATGATATTCCAACTAATGCAGGTGAGGTGATAACGCTTGTTGGAGACCTTGCTACTATTGTTCCTGTATTAGGTCTTTCCAGAGAGTCTGAAAAAGATAATGCTATATATAATCTTAACGGTCAGCGTGTTGGAGAAGGTTATCATGGCGTAGTTGTCGTTAAGGGAAAGAAATATGTTAAATAGCAAATAATTCTTTGTTGAATAATATTAGTGAGGGGAGAATGCGTTGATATTCTCCCTTTTCTTTTGTATTAATGATTAAAAGTGTTATCTTTGCAAGTGCTAATGACTAATCGTTACTTGTAATGAGGCTTATTTCGGATAATATAATGAATGTAAAAAGGATGTTGCTCTCCTTCCTGTTGACGTTGCTTACCGGTATTTCGCTTGCTGGAAATACGGAAGTGCAAATAACTCATTTCTCAGAAAAGGATGGCTTGCCCCAAAGTGTGTTTACTGGGATTATTCAGGATTCAAAGGGGTATATCTGGATTTGCTCGTGGAATGGTCTTTGCCGCTATGATGGCTATTCCTTCTTCCACTATAAGGCACGGCAAGGTGACAATTGCCCTTTGCCAAACAACCGTATCTTGTCTATTAGTGAGACAAAAGACGGGAATATCCTGTGTAAGTTTCATGAAAACAAGTTCTTTCTTTTCAAATGCAATGAAAAACGCTTTGTCGCATTGTCTGACAGAGTGAAGAGTCAGGCAGATCGTTTCAGACCGACAGCCCAACAGAAATCCATGATTGGCTGTCTGCCTGAATATAAGGATATAGAAACACGTATTTTGTATAAAGACCGTCAAGGCGGCTATTGGGTGTTCACTCATAGCGGACTTGACCGTGTTGTCTTTAACAAGAAGCGTTTGTCACCTGTTAAAAGGAGCAGTGAAGGCGAAGAGTTTATACGCTGTATTTTCCAATATGGAGCCGATGACATCTTTGTTGCCGATAAAAACGGAGTTATCTGTGTTTGGGACAAAGTCGGAAATATTAAAGGATACTTATGTGGTGACGGCTCAATATCTAAGTTGCGTCATCCGTTTGGTGCAAATGCCTATTGTATGTTTAGGGACTCACATGGGTATTTGTGGATAGGCACAAAGCCAAACGGACTGTTCAGACTGATGCCATTAAAGGATGGCGGCTTTAAAGTCAAGGCGTTTTTCAAAGAAAAGGATAATAAGTATGGTATAAACAACAATAGTGTTTATTCGGTGTTGGAAGACAAGTTTGGACGTATTCTTGTCGGAACATACGGAGGAGGACTGAATGTGATAATTAATCCTTGGAGCGAAACCCCGCAATTCATCCATTGTGACAATGGGCTTGACCGTTATCCTGTTGAGGCTAAGTTCATTCATGATATGCTGCTTGTTCCTGACGGTAGCCTTCTGCTTGCCACTAATGACGGATTGTTTGCAACAAAGATTCAGCGTGGTATTCATGGTTTGCGCTTCTTGCAGAACAAACGGGTGCCGTCGGATGTGGAGTCGCTCGGCAACAACCAGGTGATGAGTCTGTTGCGTAGTAAGGATGGTAAGATATATGTTGCAACGTATGGAGGAGGGTTGAATGTCGTAAGTTCTGGAAATCTGTTCAGCGACAAGATACGTTTCCGTGCCTACACGATGGATAATGGCATGTCAACCGACATCGTGCTTGCTCTTTACGAAGACAAGAAAGGTTTGATATGGGCAGTGTCGGAACATGGACTTATGTCTTTCAATCCACGTAATGATACTTTTACGAATTATATAGAGGGGACGTTCACTAAAGGCTTTTCTTTTTCCGAATGTCCTCCACTTGGCATAAACACTGGCAAGACAACACTTTTCGGCACTACGCAAGGTGTGCTTGCCGTAGATGAGAATGTTTTGGGCAAGAGTCGTTACGTGCCGAAGATTGTGTTTGATATGCCTGACAGTATATCTCTGTCGCCGGAAGAAAAATCACTTAACGTATCGTTTGCGGCAATCGACTATAATAAGACGGAGCCTATACAATATGCCTACATGCTTGAAGACGTAGACAAGAAGTGGCTTTATACAAAGGACACTCATATAAATCTTTCAAATATTCCGGCAGGGACATTCCGTTTGAGGGTGCGTTCCACTAATGGTGACGGGGTCTGGGTAGACAATGAAGCCTGCATTATAATCCATCGTACGCCATACTTTAACGAACGTCCAGTGGCATGGATGCTGTATGGCGGATTGGTGCTTGCGTTTATATTCCTTTTAGTGAAAGTAATCTGCTATATCCGTAGTCTTGAGAAGGAGATAAGGATTCTCAGACTTTCCAAAGAAGAAAAGATGGAATATATAAAGGCGCGTTTAGGTGATATGATAGAGGGAGACGCCCAGTCGACGTTGCCTGTTGCAATTGATGGCAGTGTTTACGGTGTCGGTTCTGTATCCAGTTCTGATGGGACAGGTTCCGACAATGCTTTTAAGGAAAAGGTGGAAACGTTTATGCAGAAGCATTATTCCGATTCCGAGCTGAATGTGGGAATGTTCTCTTGTGAGATGGGATTGAGCCGTTCGTTGCTTTATATACAGATGAAGAAGGTGTATGGATGCACACCTAATATATATATGCAGAACTATCGTCTTGAGAAAGCTTACGGTATGCTGATAAACGATAAAGGACTGAATGTGTCGGAAATAGCCTATCGTTGTGGCTTTACCGATCCGAAGTATTTTAGTCGATGTTTCAAAAAGGCTGAGGGGTGTACGCCTACAGAGTTTAGGGAGAGACATCAGTTGACGGAATAGTTAAGGCTTCTATGATGCTTGCATAGAAACTCAAATCTCATTCAAAACAAGACTTTTTCAACTCTAAGAGAAGCTTATTTCTCTCCTATTATAACAGCTCTGGAACGAATGATGCAAGGTATAAACGCGGAGCCGCTTACCCAATGAGAATGAAGGTCGATGAAGGGTGATGAAGGGTGGATTTGTGCCATTCAGCCTCTGAAATGCCGATAAACACAGGGGATTCCAAGGGATAGATGAAGGGTGAAGGGTTTTTGCGTAATCCATTTCAAAAAAAACTCTTAGGTGCGTTTTTTAAGCAGGGGGAATACAGTTGAGCACAAAACTAAGCAGCAAATATAAAAGCACCCTCTTTTGTATCATTTATTGCATAATTATCCATTTATCAGCATAATCATTACTTTTTCCCACATAAAGCTTGTAATTATCAATAATTATGCTTACTTTTGCAACAAAGTAACAGCTTAGTGACTGTAAAAATACAAGTCACTTATCATAAACAAGAAAGGAAAAAGCCAATGGAACTGAAAGAGACCTTCCAACAAGTAAAGGCGGCAAGCAAGACATTAGGCCTGCTTACCGATGACCAACGTAATGAAATCCTGCAGGCGGTGGCTGATGCCATCATCGCCGAGACTCCTGCGCTCCTTGCAGCAAATGCAGAAGACTTGGCGAAGATGGACAAGGCGAACCCACTCTATGACCGATTGCAACTTACTGAGCAGCGACTCCAGGATATTGCTTCGGACATGAGGCACGTCAGCACGTTGCCCTCACCGCTTGGAAGAGTTCTCAAGGACAAGACACTCGATAACGGATTGCATCTGCAGCGGGTAGCCGTCCCTTTCGGGGTCATCGGAATGATTTACGAAGCACGCCCCAACGTAACCTATGATGTTTTCTCTCTCTGCTTCAAAAGCGGAAATGCATGTGTGCTGAAAGGAGGAAAGGATGCAGACGCCTCCAACACAGCCGGCGTGGAACTTATCCACAGAGTGTTGAAAACTTTTGGCATCAATCCCAATGTAGTGACCCTTCTGCCTGCCACCCATGAGGCAACAGGCGAGATGCTGAATGCCGTAGGATACATAGACCTCTGCATTCCTCGTGGTGGAAAGAAGCTCATACAGTTTGTACGCGACACTGCCAAGGTGCCGGTCATAGAGACCGGAGCCGGTGTGGTACATTGTTATTTCGACAAGGACGGAGACATAGAGATGGGCAAACGAATCATCACCAATGCCAAGTGCCGAAGAGTAAGTGTATGCAATGCCCTCGACTGTCTGCTCATTCACGAAAGCCGTTTGAACGACCTTCGAACGCTGTGCGAAGAACTTGCCAAACATGATACAAAGATTCATGCTGACACCAAGGCCTACGAAGCCCTGAAAGGCAACTATCCCGACACCTTATTATATAAGGCCGAAGAGAGCGAGCAGAAGATGAAGGAAGAGAATCCTCAGATCAAGAGCATCTGGAACACCGAATGGCTCAGTATGCAGATGAGTATCAAGACGGTGGCGACAGAAGACGAGGCGCTCGACCACATCGCCACTTACGGAAGCGGACACAGCGAGAGCATCGTATCTGGCAACGAGGAAGCACAAAAGAAATTTCAAGCCATGGTGGATGCAGCCTGCGTATACGTGAATGCCCCAACAAGTTTTACTGATGGAGCACAGTTTGGACTCGGTGCCGAGATAGGCATCAGTACACAGAAACTGGGTGCACGCGGACCTATGGCTCTCGAAGAAATTACCACCTACAAGTGGTTGATTACAGGAAACGGCCAGACAAGGAAGTGAAGACGAAGAACGAAGAGTAAAGAAACAACGTTCGGCGGCCAAAGGAAAAGCCAATTCTATAGCAATATAATATATAAGAAATAACAAATAAAAAACAAATAACAATGAAAACATTCTTTCATGTTGAAGACCTTGGCGATTTGAAAGCAGCGCTCGCCGAGGCACAGGAAGTAAAGGCAAACCGTTTCGGTTATCAAGAATTAGGCAAGAACAAAACCTTGCTGATGATATTTTTCAACAACAGTCTTCGTACCCGCCTGAGTACACAGAAGGCAGCCATGAATTTGGGCATGAACGTCATCGTACTCGACGTGAATGCAGGAGCATGGAAACTCGAGACGGAACGTGGCGTCATCATGGACGGCGACAAGAGCGAGCACCTTTTAGAGGCCATCCCTGTGATGGGAAGTTTCTGCGACCTGATTGGTATTCGCAGTTTTGCCGGACTGAAAGACCGCGACTACGATTATGCCGAGACCATCGTCAATCAGTTTGTGAAGTACAGCGGACGTCCCGTCTTCGCCATGGAGACAGCAACCGTCCATCCTCTTCAGGCATTTGCCGACCTCATCACCATCGAGGAGCACAAGAAGGTGGCACGTCCTAAGGTGGTTCTTACCTGGGCTCCTCATTGCCGTGCTTTGCCTCAAGCCGTACCAAACTCATTCGCTCAGTGGATGAATGCAGCTGATGTTGATTTCGTTGTAACCCATCCTGAAGGTTATGAACTCGACCCTAAGTTCGTAGGCAATGCCAAGG
>OIZF01001376.1_pt1 | contig 14240 bp, 7 predicted proteins | sample 1588471 | NCBI WGS metagenome assembly OIZF01 (sample SAMN03283279) | human gut metagenome | biome: human-associated habitat; material: feces | host: Homo sapiens | place: Peru | collected 2012
GTAGCGCAGTCCGGTTAGCGCACCTGCTTTGGGAGCAGGGGGTCGTGGGTTCGAATCCCGTCGCCCCGACAAGTAATAAAGCCGTTGATTATTAAGTACATTCACTTATAATCAACGGCTTTATTCGTTGTATGCGTGCAGCCATTGCTGCCCGGTAAAACACAAAATAGCATAGAGAGCCTATCCGCAATGTCCACAAACAGGCTTTGCGGACGATTCTTTTGAGAAAGTTAGTCCCATTAGTGGTTGCGTTTGAGGCTTGAGCCAATTCGCATGTTTATGTTTTACCGAACACCAATAGTTATTTATACTCCGTAGGATTAACACCAAAATACTCCTTAAAGCATTTGGCCATGTAGCTGGGCGATGCAAATCCTACCTCATAAGCCACCTCGGCCACAGTCATCTCCGTGCGGCGCAACAATTCGGCAGCCTTTTTAAGACGTGCTATGCGCAACAACTCTACCGGCGAAAAGCCCATGAGCGACTTAACCTTGCGATAAAGCTGCGTGCGCCCTACGCCCATCTGCGCCGCCATGTCCTCAACCGAGAAATTCTCGCTCGACATATTTTTCTCTATCATGTCGCGCAATCGCGCAGCAAACCCCTTGTCAAGTTCACTCACGTTCGAGGCCTTGAGCGATGTTTTGTCGCCAAAGAAAGCCTTCAGGCGGCGGCGGTTATCAATAAGATTGCGCAATCGGGCCTTAAACATATCCGGACTGAACGGCTTGGCTATGTAAGAGTCGGCACCGCAGTCAAATCCTGCCACACGTTGCTCGTCGAGGGTGCAGGCCGTCAGCATCATCACCGGAATGTGCGAAGTTTGCCACTCGTCCTTCAATCTGCGGCAACACTCCCAGCCGTCCATCACAGGCATCATCACATCACACACCACCGCATCAGGTATGAGCTGGCGCGCCTTGGCCAGGCCCTCCTGCCCGTCGGCAGCCGTCTCTACCACATAGCCGTCCGCAAGCAGCAAGCGCAGATATGAACGTATGTCCTCGTTATCGTCAATCACGAGCACTGTGGGACGCGGTTCAGCAGCATCGCCCCTCGCCTGTGCGGCATCTGCCGAGGCAGCCAACGCGTTTGGCACCGTGTGCACTCCCTCGCCCGCAATGGCATCAATGTGCGGTGCCACCACACCGGCCCCGTCGGGTTGCATAGCATCAGGTTGTTCATACACGTGAGCCGCAGCCACATCGTGCTGACAGGGTATGCGCACCACAAAGCGCGTGCCGCTGCCGCGCACACTCTCGGCACTCACCGTGCCACCATGCAGTTCGACATAAGCCTTTACTGTGGCCAGCCCTATGCCCGAACCATCGTGGCTCGCGTCGGCCTGATAAAAGCGGTCGAATATGTGGGGCAGCTTGTCGCGGTCAATGCCCTGTCCGCTGTCCTCAACCACAATGCTGAGCCACCGGCCCTGTTCGGCATCATCGGTTATGCTTGGCGTAACCGTTATTTTACCCCCTTCGGGCGTATATTTGAAAGCGTTAGACAGCAAGTTGTACAACACACTCTCCATCTTTTTATCGTCGAGCATCACATCGAGCCATGCCGCATCGGGCACATCGGCCTGCTGCACATGGTAGCGCACCATCTTTTTACGTGCCAGGGCACGGAAGGGGTCGCACCACTGCTTGAGGGTCTCGTTCAGCTGCACCGTCTTGACATTGAGCCTCAGCTGGCCCGTCTCAAACTTGCGGAAGTCGAGTGTCTGCCCCACCAGTCGCAGCAATATGTCGGCATTGGTGCGCACCACTTGCAGCAGTCCGCGCTGCTCGTCGGTCAAGTTGTCCGCCCCCTGCAGTTGCTCAACAGGCGCCAATATGAGGGTGAGTGGTGTGCGCAAGTCGTGCGACACCTCGGTAAAGAAAGTGAGCTTGCTCTGCGTGGTCTCCTCCAGTTCCTTCGACATTTTCACCAACTGGTCGCGCTGCGCCTCAAGTTTGCGCTTTTGGTTGTCAAGTTCCTCGTTGCGGCGTATGGTCACATAATACGAGCGTATGCCCATGGCCATCACGAGCCCAATCAGCACTATAATGGCTATGCAGGCAAAGAGCAGCATCTTTTGCATGGAGTAGCGCGACAGAAATTTGTCCATCTGCGTGCCAAGCTGGTCAATGCGCTGCTCGCTCTCATGCACCTGGTCGCTCTGTATGCGGAACAGGCGTGCCGTGGTGGCATTGATTACAGCCGAGTGCAGCCGCGTGTCGCGCTTGAAAGGCTCGTGCCGCAATATGCGCATGGCCGTTTGTATCACCTTGTCGCCGCCTGTGGGATAGACGAATGTGGCTGTGAGCACACCCTGTTCCACATTGTCAAGTCCGCCGCCCTTGGTCGACAGACCGTCAACGCCAATCACCTTCACCTCGGGGTGTCCGGCTGCCACCAAAGCCTGGTGCACCTTCACGCCAGTGCGATCGTTGGGGGCTGTAATGATTTGTGGCACAACGCCGGCCGCAATCAAACTGTCAATCTGCTGTGGCACACGTGCCCCCTCCCACCCCACTTCAACACTGGCCAGCACCTTTATGCCCGGCGCTTGTGCCAGCATGTGGGTCAGTCCGGCATGACGCTCGCGTGCTGCCGTGCCAGCCATATTGGCAGTCAGCTCTACCACAGTGCCATGCCCCTTGAGTTCCTGCACCACACAAGCGGCCATATCCTTGCCTATGCTGCGGTTGTCGGCCCCGATAAAAGCCGTATATTTGTCGGAGAGTGTTTTACGGTCAACCACTATCACCGGTATGCCACGGCGCATCACACGCTCCACCACGGGGGTGAACGCGCGCGCCTCGTTGGGGGACACCACCAGCAGGTTGATGCCCTCGTTTACCAAACTGTCTATCTGTTTTATTTGCAGTGCATTGTCATCGTGAGCCGAACGTATGTCGAGTTTTACATTTTTGTTGTAAAACATTGTTTCACGCTGCATTTCGCGGTTCATCTGCTCACGCCACGCATCTTGGCTGCACTGCGACACACCTATTTTGAACGTGTCGGCCTCATGGCCCTTGCATGCTGCCACGAGCAGCACAAGCGCCACGAGCACAAAGTTGAGTATATGCCTCATAAGGGGGATAACTGTGTACACCGGTGTAAGCAGACATTCGACGAACCATAAAGTTATGCTCCTATTTTGCTGGTATGTCATGGCGCATTATTACGGGTCATACTGCTCGCGCAGCCGCTGTGCCCGTTCATCATTTCATGTTTCACAACAACGCATTACGCCAATTCTTTCCAGGCCTTTTACCGAACATCTGCTTAGGCAAAGGTTGTTTGTTAGAAGAATTGATGCAAAGTTAAGCTTTTGCCCGCATAATTGATGTAAACACTCTCGTAAAAAATGCAATATCATTTATTGCAGCTTGATAAAACAATTCTGATATTATAGCACGGATCGCACGGATTATGCAGTTAAGAACTCACCAGCAGCAGTTGGCCAACAACGAGCAAGCAGCGAAACGAGCATGCAATGCTCACTGATTCCGCCAACTCCGTCATTTTCGTGGGACCAAAGCGTGTAGCGAAAAAACCGTGCAATCAGCGTGTTCTGTGTTCGATAATCGTATCAGAACGGTTTACCATGCCGCAATAAGATAATGCGCTTTATCCTCGAAAAAGTGTGGTATTTTATACAAACCATCCTCGAAAGAGTGTGGTAATACACGCATTTTATCCTCGAAAAAGTGTAGTATTTTACACGAACTATCCTCGAAAAAGTGTAGTAATACACGCATTTTATCCTCGAAAAAGTGTAGTATTTTACACAAACTATCCTCGAAAAAGTGTAACTTTGCGACGTAAGTACTTATAAATCAAGACATTACTATTCATCATAACATTGGAGGCGTTACTTCTTCGTCTAAACCCCTTTATAATTAGGATGATTTATCGCAAAGAGCAAGCACCTTAAGTCAACTATACATGGCTGCAGAAACTATTATTGACATAAAAGCAGGCATGGAATACGATAACGCCCCCACGTTGTCCATTACAACCTTTTTTATGCTTTGGCGTTTTACCAGACTGCATTAGTTTAGAGTTTGTCCCAGCCTTCCCTGCCCGCATCAGCTAATTTTTGTTTCACCAAACCTTAATAACAAGGGCGTGCAACCGTTTTGTTGCACGCCCTTGTTGCATAATTAGGTACACAATTACTGCAAAATGCGACAAATGTTAGTCTATTAACATACTTTTACCCCCCCGTTTGGTAATTTTACAAACTGCGCGTATATTTGCGCCACAAACGGGACTTATTACGCAAATATACGTATAAAACATTTGGATAATGTAAACCCCCGTATGTCGCAGCCCTGCATTAGTTTGCACCATGGCCGCAACAAGGTGATACATATCAGATGCAGGACACAATAAGAAACACAACTCATTATTAACCTAATAAAAACAACAAAAGCATGAAGAAATTTACTTTCTTGCTGTCGCTGCTCCTCGCATTTGTGGGAGTAACGGCAAGTGCGCAGAGTCTTAAGTTCTCTGATGCACCAAGTGATGGAACCTGGGCCAGCAACACCCAATGGTATCTTATTAGAGTCGCTTATACAGATGGCTATCACCCAAAGGCTGGTTATCTCAACACAGAAGACGGCTATACTAACGGCAACGGATTATTGCTTAACAATGATGCTGTTCCCACAACCGACAAAGGTCTGTGGTGTATTGTAGGCGATGAGACTAATGGTTATAAGTTCTACAATAAGGGCGAAGGAACCTCTAAAGTGCTTGGTGTATCTGGTTGGTCAAAAATGTATGATGTCTCAAGTACTGACGATATTGCTATGAGTTTTGATATTGCCAGCTCAACTGCAATCTCAAAAGCTCATTGCGTTAAATTCCATGGCAAATCAGACGGTGACTATTGGTGGAATAATTCTGATGGAGGTGGCTGCCATTTGTCATATTGGAAGAATGACGCATCAACAACAGGAACAAAAGGTAATGCCTTTTATTTTATCCCTGTGAATGATTTGGCAAGCGCTGGGTATGATGTCAAGCTATTCTTAGGTACTACAAATGTGGAAGCTTTCCGCTACATCCCAGGTATATCAACAGCTTGTTCGAGCGAACTTGCCGCATGGGAGGCAAATAAGACCCAGGCGACTGATGATGCTTTTGCTGAAGCTGCAAAGGCTTATTTTGGCAAGACCTATTACAGAATTACCAACTGTAACACTTCAAGAGCGAAATCTGTGCTTGCTGCTGATGCCGACAGCGTAGCTTGTGTTGCAGCAGCCGAAAAGCTGGGAAATGCCTCTACCGTGTGGAAGTTCGTTCCTGCTGTAAAGGAGGCTACTGGCCAATATGGCGTAAAACTTTACAATGTTAATGCCCAAGCATATCTTGGTGCTTTGGTTAACCCTGTTCAGAAACCTGTAACGCCCATGACTGCAGATCTGACTCAAGGCGGTTTGTATAGTATCAGTGTTAATACAAGTGGCTCGGTAGAGGGCTTTGTATTGCGTGATGGCAATAATGGCCGTATGAATTTGGAAGCAAATGGTGGCATTGACAAATGGGAAGGTGAAAATCGTTATTACAATCAAGTAACATGGACAATTGATGTCGCTACAGAATTTGAGGTAGCTCTCAATACTGTAGAAAGCAAGTCATACGCTACTGCCTATCTTCCCTTCGGCGTAAGCGCAGTAAATGGTGCTAAGGCTTACACTGCTGCCACTCCTGCTAACGGTCAAACTGTTATGACCGAGACAGCAAACTTTGCCAAGGAAACTGGTGTACTCCTCGTCAGCGATGAGGCTGCTGCCAAGGCCGTTTTGACTATTGGCGATGCTGAAGGTGCTGCTAATTCAAGCGCTCTGAAGGGTACTTTGCTCGCTAAGGATATCACCAACGCACAGACTAAGTACTTGGTATTCGGTAAGAACAATGCCAATGAAACAGAGGTAGGTTTCTTCGAACCTTCAACTGCAGTTACATCAATCCCTGCCAACCGCGCATTCTTTGCTGATGCCGAGGGTTCAGCTATCGCTTTGAACTTTGGCAATATAACAGCTGTAAACAATGTAGTTGCTGGTAATGCCAACGTCAATGCACCCATCTTCGACCTCACTGGCCGTCGTGTAGTGAAGGCTGTTAAGGGTGGCTTGTACATTCAGAATGGCAAAAAGTATATCGTAAAGTAATTAACTGAAATACATTAAACGTTTGTAACAATGAAGAAACAATATATTGCTCCCGCAAGCACTTCAATCTGCTATCTTGAAGCATTGCAGCCTCTCTGCGGTTCAACCGTTGAGGACGCTACACACGAAAAGAAATCCGACGTTGTATGGTCTAACGAAAAGGGTTGGAGCAGCGACAACTGGTCGGCTGACGAAGACTAATCTCACCGTGTGAGGTGTGCGTATAACAAGCATCTCACATGTACACAAGCATAAAGGCCGGAGGCAAGAGCGGCGTAACAACTGTGCCTTGCACTCCAGGCCTTTACCCCCTTGCAGGGAATAGGTAGCCCTGCGAGTTAAAGTAATTTTTTTCATTATACGGGCTGTTCGAAGTGATTCGCGCAGCCCGTTTTGCTATGTGGGGGCGGCATCACAACATAATTAGCATCAGCATATTGCCATAAAAAATAACGCCAAACTATTGGCAAACACACATAAATATTTGTATCTTTGCAGCAAGATTGAGTGAGGGGCTTTCGAAAGAAGTTCCTCACTTGTTTTTACAACACGCTATAAAGCATAACCAAAGGCAAGGGGGCAAGGAGGAATATTGGCCACCTTGCAGGTGTTAAAATACATCTGAAAGCATAACGAATGATTGACAAAAGTTTTGTAAAAAGTCTGGTGGAACAGTGGTTGGAGGGTAAAGACTACTTCCTGACCGACCTCACCATCAGTACCGACGACCGCATCGTGGTAGAGATAGACCACGAAGAGGGCGTGTGGATTGAAGACTGCGTAGAACTCAGCCGCTACATCGAGAGCCATCTCGACCGCGAGCAGGAGGACTTTGAACTCGAAGTGGGCAGCGCCGGCATAGGACAGCCCTTCAAGGTGTTGCGCCAGTACGAAATTCACCAAGGCGAGCGTGTCGAGGTGCTCACCACTGAGGGCAAAAAGTTGCAGGGAACCTTGGGCGGTGTAACACCCGAGGGCTTTACGCTCACCATCGAGGAAAAAGTGCGCGAAGAGGGTGCCAAGCGCCCCAAACTGGTAGAACGCGAAGTGCCCTTCAGCTTCGACCAAGTAAAAAGCACCAAGTACGTCATCGACTTTAAGTAAGAACTCTGGCGGGCGCACCTTCGTAACAAAAGCTTGAACGCCTGCCCGACGTGCCGCGCGCACACATATATAAATAACTCAAGTTTCGGTTTTAACTTGAACGGGCTGAATCCGAAAGTTGAATAAATAAGACAATACACAATACCGCTCAATATATGGCTAAGAAGAAACAAGAAACAGCAAGCTTGATAGAAACCTTTGCTGAGTTTAAGCAAAACAAAAATATTGACCTCACCACCATGGTGGGTGTGCTCGAGGAGAGCTTCCGCAGCGTGATAGCCAAAATCTTTGGCTCTGACGAGAACTTTGACGTGATTGTAAACCCCGACAAGGGCGATTGCGAAATTTACCGCAACCGCGTGGTGGTGAACGACGACGAGGTGGAAGACCCCAACAAGCAAATATCATTGAGCGAGGCACAAAAGATTGATGCCACCTACGAGGTGGGCGAAGATGTGTCTGAAGAAATTCATTTTGCCGACTTCGGACGCCGTGCCATACTGACGCTGCGCCAGACTTTGGCCAGCAAAATTCTCGAGCTGGAACACGATGCCCTCTATAATAAATATAAGGACCGCGTGGGCGAGCTTATCACTGCCGAGGTGTACCAGACTTGGAAGAGCGAGACGCTGCTTATGGACGAGGAGAAGAATGAGCTTTACCTGCCCAAATCGCAGCAAATACCCCGCGACTTCTTCCACAAAGGCGATGCCGTGACAGCCGTTATCGACCGTGTGGACAACACCAATGGCAATCCTAAAATCTACCTCTCGCGCACATCGAACGATTTCTTGCGCCGTTTGCTCGAGAACGAGATACCCGAAATTGCCGACGGCGCAATCCGCCTCTGCCGCATTGCCCGCATTCCGGGCGAACGCGCCAAGATAGCCGTTGAAAGCTACGACGACCGCATCGACCCCGTGGGCGCCTGTGTTGGTGTGCGCGGCAGCCGTATACACGGTGTAGTGCGCGAGTTGCACAACGAAAATATTGATGTGATCAACTTTACCAACAACACAGCCCTGTTCATACAGCGTGCCTTGAACCCCGCACAGGTGTCGAACGTTGTGCTGCACGAAGAGGAGCGCAAAGCCGAGGTGTATCTGCGTCCTGCCGAGGTAAGTCTGGCTATTGGTAAGGGTGGTATGAACATCAAGCTGGCCTCGATGCTCACCGAGTACACCATCGACGTGTTCCGTGAGGTTGAGGGCGAAGAAATGACCGAGGATATCTACCTCGACGAGTTTGCCGACGAAATAGACCAGTGGGTGATTGACGCCATCAAGGGCATCGGTCTCGAAACCGCCAAGGACGTGCTCAACGCACCCCGCGAAATGCTCATCGAAAAGGCCGACCTCGAAGAGTCTACCGTCGACGAAGTATTGCGCGTGCTGCGTGCCGAGTTTGAGAACGACGCACCCCAGGCACCCGCTGCCCAACCAACTGCTGAGGCTCCGGCCGACGCTAACGAGCCTGCTGCAGAGCCGGCAGGCGAGGAGAGCTAATGCACAACGCGTAAGTTGGGCGGTGCACACACGCTAAAGCACATAATCACGCAGCCGGTGTGGAGTCTTTTTAAGGCAAAGCATAATCAGCCAACAAGGCCAGAGCCTTGAAAACTCCACCCCGTGCGGCGCGCTATGGCCGCTGTGGAGCATGCCAGTCCACTTACCTATGTTGAGACAATCGCATTAGCAAACCTTACTAACATTATTGCATGAGTATCAGATTAAATAAAGCTATCAAAGAATTTGGCGTCGGCTTGCAGTCAATCACCGACCTCCTGAAGGAAAAAGGAGCACCCGTGGCAAGCAACGACCCTAACCAAAAGCTTGACGACAAGCAGTACGAACTACTTAAGAATGCCTTCAGCGCTGACAAAACTTTGCGCGACAAGGCTGAGGAACGTATGCAGGACCGTCAGGAAAAGAAACGCTCTGCCAAAACGCGCAAGGCCGAGGAAACCATGGTTGAAACGGTGGTGCCCGAAGTAAAGGGACCACACATTGTGGGCCACATCGACCTCGATGCCAAACCCGCCAAGGCACAGAGCAACACACAATCTGCCAACAACACAAAAGCCGAGGCTCCAAAAGCTCCGGCTAAAAGCATAAATAAGCCCCAGGCTAACGCAGCCACTGCTGCAAACACCCCCGCAGCCCCTGCCCAAAAGACTGAGGCCGAGGAAGCAGTGCCGGCACATGCCAACAACCAAACTACTTCCAACCCCCAAAACATGAACCAAAGCACTACCGAAAACACCAAAGTACAACGCGAAGAGCGCGCCAAAGCCATTGGCGAGGAGGAAGACGGTGTGTTCAAACTCCACCCCCAGGTTGAAATTACTGGTCCCAAGGTGCTCGGCACCATTGATCTCAGTGCCATTAACTCTACTACACGACCCAAAAAGAAGTCGAAGGAGGAGCGCCGCCGCGAACGCAACAACAAGCAGGGGGCTGCCGGCCAGAACGGGCAGGCACAGGCCGGCGGACAGCGCAAAAAGCGTAACCGCATTGGCAGCGAACGTGTCGATGTGAACAATGCTGCCAACCAGCCCAAGCAGAATGGCAACAACAATGGCAAGAAGCGCAACCAGCAGGGTGCCAACGGTCAGAACGGACAGAACAACCGCAACAACCAACAGGGCGCTGCCAATGGCAAGAGTGCCAACAAGAACCGCAACCGCCGCGCCAAGGAGCAGCAAAAGGTTGAGGTGAGCGAAGAGGACGTGGCCAAGCAGGTAAAGGAAACACTGGCACGCCTCACCAGCAAGCAAAAGGGTGGCAAGGGCGCCAAGTACCGTAAGGAAAAGCGCGAACAGCAGCACCAGCGTGCTGAGGAGGAACGCCGCGAGGCCAAGGCCGAGAGCAAAGTGCTCAAACTCACCGAATTTGTAACTGCCAACGAGCTGGCACAAATGATGGACGTGCCTGTGACAAAGGTTATTGCTACCTGCATGAGCATTGGCATCATGGTGAGCATCAACCAGCGTATGGACGCCGAAACCATCGACCTCGTAGCCGAAGAGTTCGGTTTCAAAACAGAATATGTGGCCGCCGACGTGCAGGAGGCCATTGCCGAGGAGGAGGATAGCCCCGAAGACCTCGAACCACGCGCACCGATTGTTACCGTCATGGGTCACGTTGACCACGGTAAGACATCGTTGCTCGACCACATTCGCAAGTCGAATGTCATTGCCGGCGAGGCTGGCGGTATCACCCAGCACATTGGTGCCTACAATGTCACACTCGACAACGGTCGCCACATCACCTTCCTCGATACACCGGGTCACGAGGCATTTACCGCCATGCGTGCCCGTGGTGCACAGGTAACGGATATCGCCATCATTATCATTGCCGCCGATGACGACATCATGCCCCAGACCAAGGAGGCTATTGCACACGCCACTGCAGCCAATGTGCCCATCGTGTTTGCCATCAACAAGGTGGACAAACCGCACGCCAACCCCGACAAAATTAAGGAGGGACTGGCTGCCATGAACTTCCTCGTTGAGGAGTGGGGCGGTAAATACCAGAGCCAGGACATCAGTGCCAAGAAGGGTACGGGTGTGAAGGAACTGCTCGAAAAGGTGCTGCTCGAGGCAGATATGCTTGAACTCAAGGCCAACCCCAACCGCAAGGCTACGGGTACAGTTATCGAGTCGTCGCTCGATAAGGGTCGTGGTTACGTGGCCACAATTTTGGTGTCGAACGGTACGCTCCACCAGGGCGACATCGTGCTGGCAGGTACCAACTATGGTCGTGTGAAGGCCCTTTTCAACGAGCGTGGCCAGCGTATCGACAATGTAGGTCCCTCAATGGCTGCCACATTGCTCGGCTTCAATGGCGCTCCGCAGGCCGGTGACCAGTTCCACGTGATGGAGACTGAACAGGAGGCCCGCGAAATTGCCAACAAGCGCGAACAACTGCAGCGCGAGCAAGACTTGCGTACCCGTGAGGTGCTCACGCTCGAAAAGATTGGCAAACGCCTCAAGATGGGTTCATATCACGAGCTCAACATCATTGTCAAGGCCGACGTGGACGGTTCGGTCGAAGCTTTGGCCGACTCGTTTATCAAGCTTTCAACCGAGAATATTGTGGTGAAGGTTATCAACAAGGGTGTGGGCCAGATAAGCGAGAACGATGTAACACTTGCAGCTGCCTCAGAGGCCATTATCATTGGTTTCCAGGTGCGTCCGTCACAGCAGGCCCGCAAATTGGCCGAGCGCGACGGTGTCGAAATCCGCCAGTACTCAGTCATCTACGATGCCATTGAGGACGTCAAGGTGGCCATGGAGGGTATGCTCGAGCCTGTTATCAAGGAGGAGGTTACTGCCAACATCGAGGTGCGCCAGGTTTACCACATCAGCAAGGTTGGTTATGTGGCAGGTTGCTACGTGATCGATGGCAAGGTGAAGCGCAGCGACAAGGCGCGCGTCATTCGCGATGGTATTGTAATCTTTACTGGCGAAATCAATGCGTTGAAACGCTTTAAGGACGATGTGAAGGAGGTTAGCACCAACTTTGAGTGTGGTATCTCTCTCACCAACTGCAACGATATTAAGGAGGGTGACATGATTGAAACCTTCCAGGAAATTGAGGTTAAGCAGAAACTGCAGTAATTGCTCATGAATGAACACGTATTAGTCTCGTCAGGGCTTGTTCGTGCATCATTCTGTTGAGAATTATATAGTATTTTTTTGTGCGAGTGCAGACTATGTTTGCACTCGCACATTGTTTGTTATGGGCTGCATTCTGAAGAATTGCAAGCACTAATGGGGGCGACGCGTTTGGTGGTAGCGCTTAGTGGTAGCGTTTGATTGTAGCGTTTGTTTGTAGCGTTTGATTGTAGCTCTTGATTGTAGCTCTTGATGTTTGAAGAAACGCAAGCACTAATGGGGGCGACGCGTCTCGCGTCGGGGAAATATGCTGCTATTATTTAGTAGAGTTTGTATTCTTTTCTTTCATTATCCCGACGCGAGACGCGTCGCCCCCATTAGAGCTTGCGTTTGGTGGTAGCGCTTAGTGGTAGCGTTTGATTATAGCGTTTGATTATAGCGTTTAATTTAGCGCTTGATGCTTGAAGAAACGCAAGCACTAATGGGGGCGACGCGTCTCGCGTCGGGAAAATATGCAGCTATTATTAACAGTAGTAGCGTCCGTATTTAACTCCTATCTCTATCCCGACGCGGGACGCGTCGCCCCCATTGGAGCTAGCGTTTGGTGCTTTTGGCCTTTTATTGACATCATCGGCTGCGGCTCAGCAATTCAAGCAAGCTTGAGCATATTTACTCGTTAACTCGTCTCCCCGTCACCCCCCAAAAAACAATCAACTATCAAAATACTTTCTCAATATGTTATCATACACATTTCTTCAGCAGTATTGGTGGTTCTTGGTGTCGCTGCTTGGTGCCTTGTTGGTGTTCCTTATGTTTGTGCAGGGAGCCAACTCGCTGATATTCCGCATAGGGCACACCGAAACCGAGCGCGGCACAATAATAGCCATCACCGGTCGAAAGTGGGAACTGACATTCACCACCCTTGTCACCTTTGGCGGTGCCTTCTTCGCCTCATTCCCCTTGTTCTACAGCACCAGTTTTGGTGGAGCCTATTGGGTGTGGGTATTGTTGCTCGTAAGCTTTGTGCTGCAAGCCGTAGCCTACGAGTATCAGGGCAAGCCCAACAATCTGTTTGGCACCACAGCCTATCGTTGCTTCTTGGTGTTCAACGGCTTTGTAGGGCCATTTGTGTTGGGGGTCGCAGTGTCAACCTTCTTCACAGGTTCGGCATTCAGTGTGAGCCACGACGCCATGGCCGCTTCGTTGTTGAGCAATGCCTCACCCGTTATCAGCCAGTGGGACAGTGCTTGGCACGGACTCGAAGCCCTGGCACAGCCTTGGAATTGGGTGCTCGGCCTAGCCGTGTTCTTTTTGGCACGTGTGCTCGGTGCATTATATCTGCTCAACCGCACCGACCAACCACAGTTGCAGACACGTTTGCGCCGGCAACTGTTAACCGATGCCGTACCGTTCGTACTTCTGTTTGTGGTCTACGTGGTGTTTCTGCTCACAGCGTCGGGATTGACTTATCAACCCGCCACCCAACAGTTTGTAGCAGAGCCACATAAATATCTGCACAACCTTTTAGCTCTGCCTTGGGTGCTTGTGCTTTTTGTTGTTGGCGTGGCATTGGTGCTGTATGCCATCGTGTCGACCGTGTGGCGTGCAGCGTGCCGTTGTGGCATTTGGTATGCCGGCCCGGGTGTAGTGCTTGTCGTGTTAGCGTTGCTTCTGATGGCAGGGTTGAACAATACAGCCTATTATCCATCGCTCACCAGTCCGCAGTCGTCGTTATGTCTGGCCAACAGTTGTTCGAGTCAGTTCACGCTTGGCGTTATGTCGGTTGTAAGCTTGCTCATACCTTTTGTGCTTGCCTACATAGCTTATGCTTGGTGGGCATTGGAGCGCAAGCGCAAGCCATGATGTTGGGAGATAATATTCCTCCATACTTCATCACTTCCTGACTTCGTCAATGCGTCACCCAAATCAATTATAGCGGGCTGACAAGGTAGAATATGTCTTATCCTACATTGGGAGCAACGTGCCTTGTTCTTTGCTTTAAGGGCTGTTCGCCCTTGTGCCGCTTACCGCGGGATACATAAGTACATAAGCTACATAAGTAACATAAGGCTGACGCCGTGTTTTTTACATAAGCTTAGGCAGGGCTTTCCGCCCAGCCTGTAAGATACATAAGGGCTGACGCCTGATAAAGAGAACGCTTTAATTGTGTTCCATTATGTTATCACGACAAACTACATTAGAGCCAACGACACGGCGCCAGCCTTATGTCTCTTACAAGCAGGGCGGAAAGCCCTGCCTCAGCTTATGTAAAAAACACGGCGTCAGCCTTATGTTACTTATGTAGCTTATGTACTTATGTCTTCGCGGTAAGCGGT
>OIZF01001377.1_pt1 | contig 14230 bp, 9 predicted proteins | sample 1588471 | NCBI WGS metagenome assembly OIZF01 (sample SAMN03283279) | human gut metagenome | biome: human-associated habitat; material: feces | host: Homo sapiens | place: Peru | collected 2012
TTAGTGCGGAATTAGATGCAGAAGGCATTGTTTTAGTGCCTAATTATTTTCAAGAACTTGCATTAGAAAGATTAAAAGAACTTAGACAACAAGGCAAAAATAAAGCTATTGCAATCGGAAGTACAGGTATTGGCAAAACTTTTTTTGCAGTGTTTGATGTATTACAATTTGAACCAAAAAGAGTCCTTTACTTAGTTCATAATGAAAATATTTTAAAATCTGCAAAAGCATCATTTGAAAGAGTGATTAAAACTAAAAAATACGGTTTTTTTAGTGGTGGTAAAAAAGAAATTAATGAAGATTTTCTATTTTCAACGGTACAGACAATGAGTAAAGATAATAATCTTTCTTTATTCCATGATGATACATTTGATTATATAATTTATGATGAAGCTCATAGAGCCACTAGTCCATCATATCAAAAGATTATGAATTATTTTAATCCAAAATTTATGTTGGGTTTAACGGCTACGCCTGACAGATGTGATGGCGAAAATGTTTACAAACTTTTTGATTATAATATAGCATCTGATATAAGAATGGAAGAAGCTTTAAATCATGATTTGTTATGTCCATTTCATTATTTTGGAATTAGGGATAATGTAGATCTTTCTAATATAGATTATAGAAATGTAGATAAGATTGCTGATGCTTTAATGGCTGCTCAAGACAGAGTTAGTTTTATAATTTCTAAAATGGAACATTATGGGCATGATGGTGAAAAAAGAAAAGCATTAGGCTTTTGTCAAAATAAAAAACATGCTAAATTTATGACTGATGCATTTAACTTGGCAGGATATCCAAGTGTTTGTCTTACCGGTGAAGATTCACCAGAAACGCGAGAAGAATATATAAAAAAACTTCAAGACGAAAATGATAAAATACAGGTTATATTTACAGTAGATATTTTTAATGAGGGAGTAGATATTCCGTGTATTAATTTAATCTTAATGTTAAGACCAACTGCTTCACCTATTATTTTCACGCAACAATTAGGTAGAGGTTTACGAAAAGCTCAGTCAAAAGAATTTTTAACTGTATTGGATTTTATTTCAAATTACAATAGAAATTATATGATTGCTTTAGCTCTATCAGGTAAGCAATATGATAAAGATGGAGTTATTGTAAGAGCTAAAAATAATTTTAATAATTTAAGAGGGAATACTAATATTGAGTTAGACCCAATTACTAAACAAGAAATTATTAATCAACTAAATAATACAAATTTTAATGAATTAAAATATTTAAGACAAAGCTATAATGAATATTCAAATTATAAGGGTAAAAAAATATTAAATTTAATTGATTTCTTTAGTTGTGATAATGCACCAGATCCGGTTAAGTATATTAATTACGCTGGACATTATTTAGCGTTTATTGAAAAGGTATTAGGTGAAAATAAATATAATTTAAATTTAGAAGAAAATCAGTTATTGAAATATTTTAGTAATTTGATGCCTCTAAGGAGAATAAATGAGTTTTTATTGCTAAAAATGATTCTATTAAATGAAAATGTTAAATTTGAAGATTTCTTTATAGAATTACAAAAATTGGTTGATAATTTGGATGTGGCATCTGCAAGACATACTTTCAATTCATTTAAAGGTGATTATCTAGATAAAGAAGAATTTAAAAAATATGGAAACTATTTTGAAATTAGGGATGATATTATTTCATTTTCACCTAAAACAAAAGATATTTTGCAGAATAAAGATGTCTTCTTACATCTACTTGATTTAACTGAATATGGAATTTTGAGATATTTGGATGATTTTAAAAATATTAATTATGGATTACCATTTTTAAAAATATATGAATCATATAAAATGAGAGATATGGGTAAATTATCAAATTATACAAAAATTGAGTCTTCAATTCGAGGCCAAGGAGTATGGCATGATAGTTATGATAATTATTACTTGTTTGCTGATATTAATAAAAGTGAAGGTATCAAGGATAGTTTAAATTATGATGATTATTTTAAATCTAATAGAATTTTTCATTGGCAATCGCCAAATGGGACGACGCAAGATAGTAAGGAAGGTATTATTTTTACTAAGGGAACGAAACCACTGCATCTTTTTGTTAGAAAAGATAAAAAAGAAAATATGTATTTTATATATGTTGGTAAAGTAAGACCTATTTATTATGAGGGAAATAAACCTATAACAATAGATTTTGAATTAGAGCATGAGCTTCCAAAAACAATTTTTGAAGAAATGCAAAAAGTAAAGAAAATATAAAAAGATTGAATTGAGGTTAATATATAAATGTATGTACTATCAATTGATGAAGAATATTTTTTGGATATATTAAAAGGTGAAAAGAGTTTAAATCTATAAATATCAATTGTTTTATAAAATTGATCTAAGAAAGTCTGTCTTTTATTCAAAAGTGACTATAAAAAAGTGTATCACACTGTTGAAAGTCGCTATAAAAAGGTGTAAATCAATGGTACTATAAAAAAGATTAAGCAATAAGTTATGAATGAAATACTAAATAAAGATATGGGATTATATAAAGGCGCAATCTATGAAAATATAATTGCTGAATCATTTATAAAAAATGATAAATATAATGTTAGTAATGCTATAAAGCTTATTAATGGTAATATAGGTCAAAATAATAATATTTATACTATTTCTTTATATATGTAATTTTTAATTGGAGGTCAAGAATGAATGAATTATTATTGTTAAGTAAAGAATATATTTCTAAGAATGATTTTTTAAATGAAATCAATATAAAAAAATATCATTTTGAATTAGGTGGTTTAGATGACCAATTATGGCTTATAAATGATGCAAATGATGTGTGCGATGTTGTAATAAATTTATTATTAAAAGATTCAAATGGCAATATTCAAGAAGATGAAATTGATTATCATTTGTATGATGGAAGTGATGCTCCATATAAAGGATTTTTATACACAATCGAATACAAGAAATCAAACATTGTTGAAAAACTTCTTAGCCAATTAGTAAATGATACCCGTAAATTATATGTTGAATATAATGCAAGTGGTAAATTTGAGCAAGTGAAAAGAAATTAATGTTTAATTATTGATAATAAAAGAGGAATGAAATAAATGAATATAAAAAAAGTAGAAGAATTAATTGAAGAAAATAAGAAACTTGAACTAAATGATGACTGTGCACAAGAAAGAATTTGGCAAGAAATGTATGATATACTTTCTGTTAACCTTAATGAAACAATGCAATATCTTGATGGTATTTCTAAAGAAGATATTAGTTATGTTTGTTCTATATTTGATGATTTGAGTGAACATTTTCAATCAAAGGAATTAATCGAATGTATGAAGAAAAATGCTAAACGTAAAGGTTTTGATTGCTTTGTAGATATAGAATGTGCAATAGAAATGTTAAAAAAAATTAAAATATTCCAAAATTGATAAAATTATAGTCCAAAAATATTCCAAAAATATTAAAATAGCTATCCAAAAATATTCCTTTTTTAAAAAAATATGATATAATCATATTGTATTAAAGGATGCGATTGAAATGATTAAACGAAAAATGTATAAGTATTTAATTAATTGGAAACAAAAAAAAGATAAATCTGCTTTAATTATTAAAGGTGCTAGACAGGTAGGGAAGAGCTACTTAGTAAGAGAGTTTGGTAGAAATGAGTATGAAAGCTATATTGAAATTAATTTTTTAAAGAATCCTTTATATAAGAACATTTTTAAAGGTGATTTATCAGCTGAAGAAATTTTTAAAAGGTTGAGTGCATATATTCCTAATTTAAAAATAATTCCTTTTAAGACACTTTTATTTTTAGATGAAATTCAGGTTTGTGCTGAAGCTAGAACTGCTGTTAAATTTTTGGTAGAAGATGGTAGTGTTGATGTAATTTCTTCAGGATCACTTTTAGGTTTATCTTATCTTGAAGATGATGATAAAAATGTAACTGAACCAACATCATTACCTGTTGGATACGAAGAACAAATAACAATGTATTCACTTGATTTTGAAGAATTTTTATGGGCAAAAGGATATAATGATGATGCAATAGCATATTTAAAAGATTTTTATATTAGTAATAAAGAAGTTCCTAAAGAATTAAATGATAAATATTTAGAATTATTTAGAGAATTTATGATTGTTGGAGGAATGCCAGAGGTTGTTCAAACTTTTATTGATACAAATAATTTTCAAGAGGCTTCAAAAATACAAGGAAAGATTTTGGCTGATTATCAAGATGATATTTCTAAACATGCTAAAGGGCAAGAAAAAATTAAAGTAAGGCAATGTTATGATTCAATTCCCAAGCAGCTTGCTAAAGAATACAAGAAGTTTCAATATAGTGTAGTTGAAAAAGGTAAAACAAGTAAAAAATATGGTGGAAGTATAAAGTGGTTATGTGATTCAAGCCTAGTTAATAAATGTTCAAATGTTAATGAAGCATATATTCCATTGCTTGCTTATGAAATGGATGATCAATTTAAATTATATTTAAATGATACAGGTTTGCTATTATATTTATATGGACCTGAAACAAAGCTTGCTATTTTAAATAATACTTTAAAAGGCAATGCTAAAGGTGGAATTTATGAAAATATTATTTCCGAGTCACTTTTGAAAAGAGGATATAAGCTTTATTATTATAAAACGCAAAATTCTTCTATGGAAATTGAATTTGTAATTGAAAAGAATGGTGAAGTAATTCCAATCGAAGTAAAGGCAGGAAATGATTCAACGCCATCCTTAAATAGTTTTATTAATAAGTATCATCCTAAGGTATCGTATAAGTTTGTAAATGGTAATGTTGGTTTTTTAGATGGTAAAAAAACACTACCTCATTATATGGTAATGTTTATATAGATGAAATTTATTTAATTAAAGGTGATAAGATGAAACATTATGAGGTTGTCTGTGCATTAATTGAAGACGAAAAAGGTAGAATATTTTGCTGTAAAAGAGGTCCAGGAAGAGCTTTAGAAGGAAAATGGGAATTTCCTGGTGGTAAAGTAGAAAAAGAAGAAACACATGAAAAAACAATTATAAGAGAAATAAAAGAGGAATTAAAGTCAGAAATTTTACCAATAAAGTATATTGGTTTATCTACGTATGAATATAATCATATTGAGCCGTTTGCTGATTTTGGAATTACCTTATATGCTTATAAATGCAAATTAATTGCTGGTAATCTTACCTTAACAGAACATACTGATTATAAATGGGCTTCAAAAAATGAAATGCAAGAATTAGATTTTGCAGAGGCAGATAAGCCATTTATTAACTTGATATAAAATACAAGAGAAAAAAATAAAAAAACATCAAGTAATTATGATGCAATAAACTAAATGCTTACCAATTTGTATTATTTATATTTTGATGAGTAGATAAATAAAAAAATAGCATTTTAAGTGCTATTTTAGTTCTTTGTAATCAATTCGTAGGCTTTAAAATCAAGCATCTTTTTTACTTTTTCATATAATTCTTCGGGAGAAGTTTTTCTTTCCTTAGACCAATATACGATAATGGATGTCACAAGTCCATATTTAATTTCGATAAAATATGGATCTGTATTTGGCTTAGAATATCTAATCATACAATTTTTAATAATATCGAGATTGTTTTCAACAATAATAGTCAAAAGGTCACGATGTAAATACCAATAACGGAAGAAGAAAAGAAGCTTATCATTTTCTTCTTTTTTTAATTCTTGATATTCATTAAAATACCATTTGAAAATAACATCTAAAACATCAATAATATTTCGGTAATTACGATAAAAGGTAGCTCGTGAAATATTACATTCATTTTGAAGATCAACAACCGTAATATCCTTTAAATCTTTTCTTTCAAGAAGTCTTCTTAATCCTTTATATATTGCTCTTTGCGAATCTTGGGCTCGTTTATTATTTGAAAATTCCATATATTCCTCCGCAAAACAAAAACATTTAGTAAATACATTATAAATAAAACGCTTACATTTTGCAAATAGAAAATCGTTACAAGTTTAAAAAAAGTGTAACGAAATTTGAGTAAACTATGTCATATTTAGTAAAACACGTTTACAAGTAAAATTTACTTTGCTATAATCTTATCATTCTAATAAAGCGCTTACATCGTGCGTTTTATAAAAAAAGAAGGAGAAAGAAAAAAGATGAAAAAGAAAATTGTTTCGAAAACATTAGCTATTTTATTAGCTGGTGGAGCCTTAGTAGGTGTTACATCCTGTGATAAAATATCAGGAATTATTCCTACGGAGACTCCAAGTAATACGACTGGAGGTGTAGTTACGCCAACCCCAACGCCAACGCCAACAACACCGGTTACCCCAACGCCAAATCCTACCCCAACCCCAACTCCAACCCCAGAGGTTCATGCTGCGATTGAATTAAATGGTGTTGAGTATAAGTCAATTAAAGAAGCACTTGCAGCAATTCCTACAAGTGGAGATACTAAAACTTATACAATTAGGCTTGAAAAGGGCACTTATAATGAAAATGGTTTAAGCTATAATGGCTCTGCTACTATTAAAATTGTTGGCGCAACTGATACAAAATATGGAGCAGATGTTATCATTAAAGGTCATGGAAGCGATATGGGCAAAATGCGTGGTCGTGAGCTTTTAGAAATTCAAGGAACAGGAAATATTATTCTTGAAAATATTACTTTGGAAAGTGATTGGTCACGTGCTGATCATAAGGGTGATGTGCAAGCTGAAGTTTTAGGTACAGACACTAAGGGTAATACAGTTGCTTATAACTGCTCATTTAAATCACATCAAGATACCTTAAGAACAGCAGGCAAGGCTTGGTTTTATAGCTGCTATATCGAGGGTGATACAGATTTTATTTGGATGGAAGCTGCTGGCTCAGTAGCTCTTTATGAAAAGTGTGAAATTGTCTCTTTATATGATGAAAATGCTACAACTCATTCATCATATTTAGCAGCTCCAAGAATGGCTGTTTCATCTAAGGTAGGTAAGGGCTTAGTTATTTATAATTCAACTGTAAAAGAGGCGAATAAGGAACAAGTAACATATCTTGCTCGTACTCCATGGTCTTCTGGATATTATAATCAGGTTGCATATATTAATACAACCTGTGAAGGAGTAGAAGCTAATCCTTGGTATAAAAATCAAATAGCTACCGAATATCCAAAAACTATTATTGGTTGGAAGATGGATAAGGCAACAGCTGATTCAATAGGCTATGAAGGAAATAATGATATTCTAGATGCTGATACTGTATCAAAGGAATATAGTGGAAGAAAGGCTATTTTAAATCGTATTTATAATACAGGAAAAGGAAAGTATGAGAAGGATATTGCCAATAGCTGGGATATTGACGGATTAATCGCTGAAAATAATTTCGTAGTTGATGATGATTCATCATCTGATGTACTTTCAGGTGAAGTTATTGGTGAATCAACAATTTATGAATTTGATGGGTCAGTAGATCAATCAGCTTTATGTTCAGGTTTTGCACGCGAAGGTGAGAAAAATCATTATCGCGGTGGCGAAGGTGCTACTATTACAATTCCTGTAAAGGGAAAATCTTATGTCGAGGTTTATGGCTATTATGCGGGAACTGCTGAGGTAAAGGCTGATACTCAAAATGAAGCAGTATTATTCTTTAATAATGGTTCGACAAATACTCAAGTTGAGCAAGATTATGTTGTGTATGATGAAAATGCTAAGAATATTGTTATTACAGCTACATCTACAACTTATATTACAAGAGTAGTTGTAACTGAAGATTCGACAATTGCTCAAAAGAATGTTTCTGAAATTAAGGTTACAGGAAGTTCTACTAAATACACTGTAGGTGTGGCTTTAAATCTTTCGGCTGCTGTTTCATCTGATGCAACAAATAAATCTATTAAATGGTCATCATCTAATGAAGAAATTGGTGTAGTTGATAAATATACAGGAAAAGTAACATTTAAGAAGGCAGGAACAGTAACATTTACGGCAACGGCTTGTGATGGAAGTGGTATCTCAGATTCAATTACATGTGAGGCAAAGGACTCAAACTGGACTGTTTCTGAATGGTATACAACTGATAAAGCCATTGATGCTGAGGATGGTGCACAAGGAATTGATAATTTCAATATTAATAACTCAGCATATAAAGATTTAAAAACATCTATTACTTATACTAATTTAGCTGGTGAAACATTTACAACATCTTGTGGCTTGAAGCTTAATAGTGCTGGATTACTTACAATTTCAACCACAAAGGCTGTTACCTTAACAGTAGTTACAGCTGATATTGGTTGTTTAGCTGCGGCTCCAAAGGTTAATAATGGAACAAATGATGCGACTCTTGTTTCAACTACCACACAAGATAAATTAACGATTTATGTTTACAGATTAGAAAATGCTGGTACATGGAATATTGCACGTTCTAATACTTCTAAGGAAAATAATCCTATTATTTATGCTAAGGCTGAATGTGATAAGGAAGTTATATCAGAAACAACCGGTTATAATTTTAAAGGTGGCACTTATTCAGGAACAAATGTAAAAAATTGTAATAGTAATGAAACAATTTTACTTGATGCTAATAAAACAACATATGAAAAGGTAACATTTGAAAGTTGTCCCTCAAATGGCCAAAATAATTGGTTAAAATTTAATGCAGGTGCTACAATTTCTTTCAATGTTTCTAAAGCTTGTAAGTTAAATATTTGTTTTTATAATGGTAAGAATAATGCAATTGTTAAGCTTGGTGAGGCTGAAATTTCAACATCAACTGATTCAACTGGTGCTGGGGACAAGACAAAATATGAATATACTATTACAGGAGAAGGACTTGTTACAATTTCAGCAGCTTCTAATGGTGGATATATTGGCTATTTTGAGGTTGTAATTGAAGATGAAGCTACATCAGATGTTTTTGAAGAAAATACTATTCTTGATTTTGCAACAGGTAAAGCTGATGAAACTTTTAGCAACTCAAAAATCACAAAATCTAGTGATTTAAAATATAACAAAAACAATTATACACAATTAACGGCTGGGTCATTTAGCTTTAAGGTTGCTGCAAACGCAACTGTAACAGTTGTTCCATTTGATGCTAATTATGGATATTGTTTAATTAATGGTGTTTCAAATGGAAGCCAGAATTATACCCATACATTTGAAGAAGAAACCGTAATTACGATTGCTTTTGATGCTGAACATGCAAGTAATTGCTATATTAGATCTATTTCAATTGCTTTTAATAATTAACTAAGAATAAACCTATAGGAATGATATTTATATATTAAACCTATAGGTTTTTGTTTTATTATATTTAAAAAAATGTCGAAAAATGTTAAAATAAAAATGATAATATGCATGTAACATGTTTATTTAATTTTAAGAGGTTAATATGAAGAAGAAAATCATTTTACCATTTTTGGCAATTATTGCACTTTCGTCATGCAACGTTAATATAGAAAAAGTTTTCACAAGTAAAGCACCAATATTATTAACAGATGATATTAATCAAGATTTAAATTATTTAAGGAAGATTGCATCATCGTACAATAAGGATGAATCTTTATCATTTTATAATTATTTTACAAATGCCCTAAATTTACCTATTTATAATGATAATACAATTTTATATAACAATAAGGTTTATAAAATAGAAGGACAAGATATATCTTTTAAAGAAGATTATTTAAAGTTGAACTATTCAAATGAAGAAGATGATATTTCGGCATTAAATACCAAAAATTATCAAATATCAGATATTGTTTATATTAAAAATCTTGATACGGCATATGAAATCGTAGATGATAATTTGGGCTTAGATATTACTCTTGGAACTGAATTTTATGCAAGACCAATTGCTTATAAAGGTGTTATAAATGGAAAAGCATTAGGTCTTATACCAAATATAGACAATTCGCAAGCATTTATAAATATCTTTAATTCCTTAAAAAAATATAATATTACTACGTTAATTTTAGATGGAGAAACTTATTTATGTAATAATAGAATTAGTCTCAATAATCAAAGTGATTTTACGATTTTAGGAAATAATTCAACAATTTTAGTTAATGATTCTTACAATGATAGTACTTATGGTGAATTTTTCTTTAATATAACTGGTTGTACTAATATACTATTTTCAAGGCTTAATATTACCTATGATATGAAAAGAAGTATTGATGGTATTAAAACGCAGCTTGGTGTTCATAGCAGTAAAAATATAGAAATTATAGATTCAAATTATTTGATTCCTGATACTGTTTTAACTATTAATAATAAGGATAGAGAATTTACTAATATGGATTTATATAGTAATTGGGAAAATGTAATTATTAATAATTGTTCGTTTACAAATCTTTGTGATAGTGAGGCTGGAGGATCATTATGGATTCGTGATTTTTGGCAAAAGGGTAGTAAAAATTGTAAGGTTTTAAATTCTACCTTTTATAAAATTGCTCATGATGAAATTCTTGCAGTGTTTTCGCCGGGTAAAATTGATAATGTTTTAATTAAAGGAAATAATTTTACTATTCCTGATGATGGTACATCATCGAGCGTTATGAACTTTACTCTTGGAACGGGAAATCAACATTCAAATATTAGCTTTGAGGATAATAAAATAGATGCATGTTCAACTGGTGGCTTGATTTGGTCAAAGGGACAAAATTTTGTAATAAAGAACAACGATATGAAAATTCATTTAAGTAGTAAAGGTACAGGTAATTTTAGAGCTATTGAAGCTCAAGCTACGTCAGATGGAAAAATTAATTATATTGAAGAATTTTCAGGAAATAGAATTTCGGTTGATTCATATCTTGATAGCTATAAATTTCAGGTTCATATCCTTCATAATGTTAAAAATGTTAAGAATAATGAAATAACTATAAATCTTGACTCAACTGATGTTATGCTTAATGTTAATAATATATCTAATAATAAAATTATAACCAATAAATATATAAATTATGTTTTATACAATGTAAGTGGTCAAATTAATGAAAACCAGATAACTATTAATTCATTAATTGGAACAGTATTTAGATATTATGGACAAAATTTAAATGATAGTATTTTAATTACAAAGAATAATATAAAATATTTATATGACGAAGGTGACTCTAGCTCTTGTTTGATTATGCTTAATGGCATGAGTATGATGGGCTATTCTATCGATTTTATTGAAAATGATTTTTTTGCGATGTCTTTAAATAGTCAAAGTAGAACATTATTTTATGCTCCGGAAGATAATGAGGTACAAACATCGAAATTTATTGGTAATTGTACTACGGGACTCAATATTAAGAATAATTATCTGAAAAATTGTGAAATTCAATATGAATAGTTGATTAATTTTAAAAAAAATATTAGAATTATGTTATAAAGTTGTTTTTTAAGGAAGTGAGTTCTATGCCTAAATATTTTTTTGCTATGTTTAATCTTGTTGCAATCATTTTGCTAGGATGTGTTACGAGCTTAGCATCAAAATCTAAAAATAAGGATAGAAATATTTTTTTAGTATTAATTATTTTTTCAGCCTTAAGTAATTTTGTTTATTTTGCTTATCTTTTATCAAACAATTTTTGGCTGATGAAGGTAAGTCAAACGGTTATCTTAATGCTTGAGGATGCTCTTTTATTATCTTTACTTGCATTTACAAATAGTTATACGGGACATAAGAGAAATACTGTTGTAAGTACGATTACTATATGGCTAGTTATTGCTGATGTTATTTCATTATTTGTAAATATTTTTACAAATTATGCTCTAACATTCGAGGTTTTTGAAAAAAGTGGCTATACATATTTATTGATTAACGCTAAATGGCCTTATGTTTTACACCAAATTTTAAGTTATGGTATGTTTTTTCTTACAATGCTACTGTTAATCTATGAAAGTGTTGTACAGCCTGTTGTATATAAGATTAAATATTCATCAATTTTAATATGTACATTTATTACGATTGTAGTAAATGGAATTGCCTATATTTTAAGATTCATAGTAGATCCATCTATATTTATGTATAGTATTATAGCCACAGTTATATATTTTTTAAGTTTTAAGTATACTCCAAGAGTTTTAATTGATAAAATTCAAGGTATCATTATTGAAGATATGAACGATGTTCTTGTAATTTTTGATAATTGTGGAAAATTGCTATATACTAACAAAAAAGGGAAGGAATTAGCACTTCTTGGTAAATATGACAAAAATGATGTTTGTTTAAATGATATTGAAAAATATTGTCAAGATCATATTGATCGTTTTAATAATAGTCTTTTGTCTATTTCATATAATAATCAAGTGTTATACTTTGATATAGAAACAAACGAAATTAAGGATTATAAAAAGAGACTACAGGCAAGTGTTTATTTATTCCATGATGTAACCTTAAGAGAAACCGAAAAAAGGCTTAGAACATATGAAACATCGCATGATTATGTAACTGGAATATATAATAGAAGATATTTTCTTGAACAAGCTTCTAAAATTTATAATACCTATAAGGATAAATATGATATTTTAGTTACTAACTTTGAAGGATTTAGGGTTGTTAATGAAATGCTTGGTGTCGATGGGGGAAATATAATTTTAAAACAGGTGGGGGATGCATTAAACGCTATTGATAATAAAATAGGAATTATTTATGGTCGCATGGAAGGCGATAAGTTTGCTATCCTTATAAAAAGTGCGAAACTTCCTGATGGATTAAAATTAATTAAGGAATCAATTGATAAAATTATAAATAGAACGCCATTGGTTTTGAAAATTGGTATTGCAAATATTTGGGATGATAATATTGAGAGTGCATATGAAAGGGCTATAAAAACACTTCATTATATTGCCCATGATTATTCAAAAGCAATTGCCTTATATGACGAAAAGGTTAATGAATCTTATATTAGAAGTCAAAATTTAATTTTAGATTTTGATGATGCTATCAAAGACCATCAGTTTTTAGTATATCTTCAGCCACAAATAAATTCTTATGATAATACAATAATTGGAGCGGAAGCTTTAATCAGATGGCATCATCCTAAATATGGAATGATTCCTCCTTCTGAATTTATTCCTTTATTTGAAAAAAATATGATGATTAATCGTCTTGATATGTTTGTTTGGGAAGAAGCATGTCGCTTCTTAAAAAAATGGAGTGATGATGAATATAAAAAACTATCCATTTCTGTTAATATTTCAACAAAAGATTTTTATCTTATTGACGTTGTTTCAACAATTATAGGATTAAAGGATAAATATCAAATTGAACCGAATAGACTTAAGCTTGAAATAACAGAATCAGCATTCGTAAATGATCAAGATTTATTAATTAAAAATGTTGTTGCTCTACAAAAGGCTGGATTTATAGTTGAGATGGATGACTTCGGATCAGGATATTCATCTTTTAATAGTCTTAAGGATATTCCAATTGATGTTTTAAAGCTTGATATGAAATTCCTTGATGGAGATATTAATAATAAAAAGACATCTGAGATATTAACATCAGTTATTTCGATGGCTCATAGAATTAATCTTCCGGTTATTGCTGAGGGTGTTGAAACAAAAGAACAATGTGAACTCCTACATGAATTTGATTGTGATTTAATTCAAGGATATTATTATTCTAAGCCGATGAGTATGGATGATTTTGAAAAATTTATGAGTCAAAGAAAACTTACATCATTTATTAGCTTCTGGACAAAATCCAACGAAAATAAAGAAATATATTCTTTATTTAAAGAAATTCATAGGACGTTTAATAAAAGCCCCCTTTCAGTGTTAATTGTTGGACCATCATCAGAAGATATTGATAATATGAACATATATTATATTAATCCAAGTTATGTAAAAGAGAATAATATTGATCCTAAGGAGTATTCTTTAAAGCCATTAGATGAAGCTTTCGGTATAAAAAAAGAAAATTATTTGCCACAACTTAAGAAAATATTAAATGATTCAAAGACATATTCACTTAATGCAACCTTAAGAAATGAAAGAAAGGCTCATATTAATGCTTATAGCTTAAAAAATCGGTATGTATCAATCATTATTACATATTTAGATGAAAATGATGAACTATAAAAAATCAAATTATTGAATAAAAACTACATGTAAATTTAAAAGGTAAGGCAAATTGTCTTACTTTTTATTATGAAAACGTTTTCATATATATTTTTTTAAAAATCCTAATTTTTAGCTCTTTTTTAGGAAAAATCTTACTTTTGGAGAAAATATTTAAGTGAATTCTATAAAGCTAAATAATAGAATTATATTT
>OIZF01001378.1_pt1 | contig 14230 bp, 13 predicted proteins | sample 1588471 | NCBI WGS metagenome assembly OIZF01 (sample SAMN03283279) | human gut metagenome | biome: human-associated habitat; material: feces | host: Homo sapiens | place: Peru | collected 2012
TTTTCTCTTGTTCTTATAATCTTTTCAACTGTTTCTTCGAAATATTTCTTATCTTTTACAGCTTCTATTCCGACCTTTAATGAATTCTGGTTCATTGTATATGAATTGATTGAGAATTTGACATCATTCATTGCCTTAATTAATTCCGGATTACCTATTGCAAAACCTATTCTCATACCTGCCATTGAGCGTGACTTTGAAAATGTCTGGACTACTAAAAGATTCTCATATTTATCAAGCAGACTAAGTGCTGATTCTCCACCGAAATCAATATAAGCCTCATCAACAATGACTATTACGTCCTGATTATGCTTTACAATATCTTCTATAAAATCTACTGACTCACATATTGCAGTTGGTGCATTCGGATTAGCAAATATAACACCGCCATTTTCCTTATAATAATCCTCTTTAATAATATGAAATGTATCATCAACAGGAACTTTCTCATATGGAATGTTGTATACATCTGCCCACACACTATAAAATGAATATGTAATATCCGGAAAAAGTATCTTCTTATCGGAATTGAAAAATGTCATAAATGCAACTGATAATACATCATCTGAACCGACACCTACAAAGATATTATCTGTATTTACTCCGTAAAATGATGCTAATTCCGTACGAAGTGACATACATTCAGGATCAGGATATAATCTAAGACAATCTGTGTCTAACTTCTCTGATGCTTCCTTAACACCTTCTGCCGGTGGATATGGATTCTCATTTGTATTTAATTTTATTACTTTTCGTTGTGGCTGTTCACCCGGAACATATGGCACAACTTTTCTGATATTGTTCTTCCAAGCCTGCATTTCTTCCTCGTTTCTGCAAATAAATCTGCCATTTATATTTTCATATCGCTAACTATTTTATAACAAGCCAAACTCTTTTGCAAGTTTCTTGAAACCATCTAGCGAATTTACAATTGTCTCATATGATACACAATAAGCAATTCTTACATACCCGGGACACGCAAATGCACTACCGGGAACTAATAAAATGTTATATTTCTTAGCCGCATCGACAAATGTCTTTTCATCTCCGGGTGTCTTAACGAATAAATAAAATGCTCCCTGTGGCTTTATACACTCAAAGCCATATTCTTTAAGACTTCCATATAATAATTCACGATTTTTATTATATGGTGCAATATTTACTTCTGTATCCACACATCTTGCAACTGCCCTCTGCATAAGTGATGGCGCATTGACAAATCCAAGAATTCTTGTAGCTACACTTGCTGCTGCCTTGATATTTTCACTGTCTGATAATTCATCAGGCAATACAAGATATCCGATTCTCTCTCCCGGTAATGATAAAGATTTACTATATGAATATCCAACTATTGTATTATCATAATATTTAGTAAGATATGGAACATCAACACCATCATAAGCTAACTCTCTGTATGGTTCATCTGCTATTAAGTAAATCTCTGTTCCGTACTCCTTCTGCTTCTTATCCATAATAGCAGCCATCTTCTTTATAGTATCCTCTGAATATACAACACCTGTCGGGTTATTAGGATTATTAACGATAACAGCTCTTGTCTTAGGTGTTATCTTTGCTTCAAACTCGTCAAGCTTAGGCTGGAAATCAACAGTATTAGGTGAAACAACTACTAATTTTCCACCAAAATTGCTTACATAATTCCTGTATTCACCAAAGAATGGCGCAAATGTCATAACCTCTTCGCCCGGATTAAGTAATGTCTTGAATATTGTGTTAAGTCCGCCTGCTGCTCCAACAGTCATTACAATATTAGTATGGTTAAAATGTGTTCCGAATCTTCTATTAAGTGACTCAGCTATAGTCTGTCTCACATCCTCATATCCTGCATTACTCATATAGCCATGTATAAATGTTGATTCTTCATTATCTACTATATCCTTAACCGCTTCATTAACCTCTGCAGGTGCTGGAACATTCGGATTACCAAGTGAGAAATCATACACATTCTCCGCTCCGTATAACTTGGCAAGTCTGTTGCCTTCCTCGAACATTGCACGGATTACCGAACTGTTTTTTACTAAAGAAACCATTGAATCAGCTATCATTGTTTATATCCTCCAAAAAAAATATGACTACATTATAATCAAAATCATTTGATTTTACAACTTTCAATACATTCAATCATATGCTATTATTTATAATAGTTTCAAATTTATAATTTGGGGGGATGAATATCATGTCTAAAGTTCTTTATTCAATATACAGATATATTGTTTTAGGATTGTTTCTCGTTATAAACATATGGCTGTTTCTGCTTAGCATTTTCAGTACCAGTAAAATGACTACTGATGCAAGTGAATATACATATTACACAGGAGATTATGTGTGGGTTCACCTTATAGTACTTGCCTGTATTGCAGTCCTTACCTATATTCTCGTAAAGAAAAAATTATTTACCATTCTTAACAGATACCTGACTGATAACGATAAAGCCTTCAGAAAAGTGCGTAACATTTGTCTGATAATCATTGGAATCACAGGGGCAGTCTGGGTTATTCTTACACAGTCGCATGCGGGTGCTGACCAGTATTATGTGCTTGATGCCGCTGCTGGCCTTAGAAGCCATGACTATACAATGTTTATGCGTGATGGATATATAGCCAAATACACTAACCAGATTGGGCTTTTATTCATTGAATACATTATTGGTTTCGTTGTTGGTGACTATAACTACATATTCTGGCAGCTTTTAAATGTCATAATGATAGTATTCACTTACAAAATGCTGGCAGATTTATTCTCAATATGGAAATTGCCACGACTTGCATCTGTCTTATTCCTTGTCCTTGGTATACTGTTTTTCCCATGGACACTTTACAGTGTATTTATATACGGCAATATAGCCGGCTTATTTTTTGCTGTCATGGCATTTAAATATACAATGCTTTTTGTTGGCTCATCCAATACAGACAATTCCATACATATCTCATATATTGCGGTCACTGGAGCTGCTATGATGATGAGCGTCATGGTTAAAAGTAATTATCTTATATTTATGATTGCTCTTATTTTATATACAATTGCCGAAACATTAAGACATAAGAACATACAGATTATTCTTGTTACATGTGCCATAGCTGCAGGATTTGCCATACAGGCAGTTTTTCCTAAATTAATCATAGAGAAAATATCTGGATATAATCTGGATAATGGAGCTTCATCATGGACATGGATAGATATGGGACTCCACTCGACAACCGCAACTGTATATGCCGACGGATGGTATAATTCCAGAATTGCATCTCTCTATGAAAGAAATGATTATGATTCAAAAAAGGAAGCTCAGGCAGCCAAAGCAGATATTAAAGGTTACATAAACAACTATAAAAGCGATCCTAATGCATTTACATCTTTTCTTTCAAAGAAGATTGCATCCCAGTGGAATAACCCTGGTTTTCAGTGTTTCTGGATAACTAATGTCAGAAACAGCAGTATCACGCAAAGTGGTTTTATTACAGATATTTTATCATTAAAAGGTGGCATACCTTTTATGAATTATCTTAATATACTGCAAAGTATAATTTTATTTGGAAGTATGCTATATGCTGTTTATGCTCTGTTCTTTAATTCAGCTCCAGCTTCAACCGTACTTCCACTGACATTTATAGGTGGTTTCATATTCCATATATTCTGGGAAGGAAAATGCCAGTACACACTTCCTTATTTTGTATTGCTGCTTCCTTTGAGCATTATTGGATTTTTCTATATGGCGAAAGTCTTTATAGATTTTTCAAAGAAACACATATATCATTGTGCATCTGGCTTAATAGTCCTTATATTAGTCACAATCATATTTAACCACTTTATAATAATTAACCATGACAATAAAAGTTATAAAGAATATAAGGATTATACTATAAAAGTTGAATCTGGTGAAATAACTGAAACTGATAACTGATTATACATCTGGGAGGTTATATGTGTGAAAATAAAAAAAATTGTTTATATATTGTAATTCCATGCTACAACGAAGAACAGGTTCTGCCTGTTACCTCAGGCATGTTTCTTGATGAACTTAACCATCTTATCAAAGCCGGCAAAATCAGTTCTGGCAGCAGGATAATGTTTGTCAATGATGGAAGTTCTGACAGTACATGGGATATAATTAAGGATTTATCAAAGAAGGATGAACATTTCATCGGAATAAGCCAGAGCCGTAACCGCGGACACCAGAGCAGTGTGCTTGCTGGTCTTATGAAGGCTTCCCAGTATGCTGATATGACTATATCTATAGATTGTGATGGACAGGATGATATTCATGCAATGGAAGATATGGTTGACGCTTACCACGATGGCTGTGATATCGTCTATGGTGTAAGAAATGACCGTTCAACAGATACATTTTTTAAAAGAAACACCGCTAAAGGCTTCTATAAAATCATGGCAAAGCTTGGTGCAGAAACTGTATATAACCATGCCGATTACAGGCTTTTATCAAAGCGTGTGATTAATGAACTGGCACAATTCAAGGAAACTAATCTGTACCTTCGTGGGCTTATCCCGCTTGTTGGTTTTAAAAGTACAAGCGTATATTATTCAAGAAGCGAACGACTTGCCGGAAAGTCCCACTATCCTTTCAGCAAAATGCTTAACCTTGCCTTAAACGGCATAACAAGCCTTAGTGTAAAACCACTCCGTCTTGTTATGTCACTTGGTATTATCGTTTCAATCCTCAGCTTTATCGGTGTTATATGGGCTGTCGTTGATAACCTTCTCGGCAACACTGTAACCGGCTGGGCAAGTACTGTATGTATCGTATGCTTCATGGGCGGAATACAGCTTATGTGCCTTGGCGTTATCGGGGAGTATATCGGAAAGATATATATGGAGGTCAAGAATAGGCCCCGGTTTATTATCAGTGAGAGAACTTATGAAGGCAATGAAGATGAAAAGTACTGATAAAAGCAGGCTTGCATAGCGCAGCGGCACAGCCGCTACGCTATCAGAACAGGTACTATTAAATTAAACACCAGCGTCATTAGTAAATCCAGAGGGTAGATGGTTTTAAAAGCTGCCAGTGATATTGTGACTTTTAGTGCTATTATTATCGCTGTCATTATTGCACATGGTTTTATCTTCTTTTTAGTTATGTATATCCATAGCTGCATGCGGTCTATTGGCATGTTTTTTAACAAGTCTTTTGTTGACGTTCTTTTTCTGTTTGTGCTGTATGATTCCATATATGATTTGTATTTCATGACCATATATGAAACTCCAACAGAATAAAACATGTAACCGATAAGTATCATTTTTATATCTTCATGAAAATCACTGAAAGTAATAATTCTATTCTGAATACATAAAAGAATTCCAGATATTATTAAAAAGAATATTGCCAGAAATTTTTCTCCAACATTGTCTGGAAACCATGTATTTTCTTCCGCAAAGAATTTATCCAGCTTCTCCTGCTGTTTAGCATCTGTTTTTATACTCATTTCACACCTCTATACTTTCCACAAACTCCCCTAATGTGCCATTATCCATAATTGCAGCATAATCAGTATTCTTTGCAATCTCTGACATGTCATGCGTTGTCATAAGCACACAGCAGTCCTCCCCTGCTATAAGCTCCCTTAACATATCAAATAACTCTATCTTAAATACTGCGTCCATTCCTGCCGTTGCCTCATCAAGAAGATAAAGCCTGCTGTGGTGCGCGATTGCAAATGCAAGCTGAAATTTCATCCGCTCTCCTCTCGACATGCGCCACAGTGTTGTCTGAGAGCTGACATTCATTTTCTTCATACATTTGTCAAACAATTCCTTATCAAAGTTATCATACACAAGCCCCAGTATTTCTGCATTCTGCCTGCCGGTGCGGTTCTCAAAGAATGTATTATCCTCTGACACAAGTCCTGTGATTTCCATTGCTTTTGCGTGATTTCCAGCAATCTCGTAACCGGACAGCCTTATGCTGCCTGTATATCTTTTTTTCTCTGTTAAAATGTAGTTAAACAATGTTGTTTTGCCTGCTCCGTTCTTTCCTGTGACCGCGTATATGTAGCCGTTTTCCAGTGTCATACTGACATTCTTAAGCTTAAATCCAAAGCCTTTTCCTGTTACATCTTTAAACTCCAATGCAATATTATCCATTTCTATTTCTCCTCATACAAAGTGCGAATCATATCCACTAAATCATCACAGGAAAGTCCTGCATTTTTTGCTTCATATATGATTTCCTGCGTTCTCTTTTCTATCATCATAAGCTGCTTTTCTTTCAGATAATCTGTGTTGTATTCACACACATAAAAACCTTTTCCTGCAACCGAGCGGATAAGCCCCTCTTTTTCAAGTTCTTCATAAGCTCTCTTGGTTGTTATCACACTTACCTGCAAATCTGCTGCCAGCGCCCTTATTGAAGGAAGTGCCTCTCCGGATTTCAGTTCCCCGGTTACTATCGCATTTTTCAACTGCATAATAATCTGCTCGTATATCGCAAGCGTTCCCTGCGGAAGAATATTTATATTGATACTCATAAAACCACCTCTTCATAAACTGCCGCTGACTTAATCTTTCTTCTTACCTGCCTTGCATAACCTATGCATATCGTAAACTCAACAAACACCATTATTGCATATAAAAGTCTCTGCTCAATTACCGGATTGTATGATGCACTCTGTAATATATCAAACTGCCAGCTGTTAGTTACAACACATATTACCAGAAGAGCGATAACATAGGCTGATAAACCATCTTTATTACCGTATGGCAGTATAGTGCTGGTTATTAATGCATTTATGGTTACATATATGAACACAGGCATACTGAACCTTGTTACCGTCATTATAAATATATTTCCAAATGTCAGTATCAGCATATGCATCACAATTCTGAATATATAAGAATCCCTCACCAGCTTTTCCCGTTCATGTGGAGTAAGAGGGCATACATAATACATTTTTCTCAGTGATACAGGGTGGATAAATATTGATAAATACACGATGGCAACCGGTACATAATATCCCAGCATGGTTATGTTACCAGTAGCTGTGACATTAATAACAAATGCATATAAGAACATCATTCCTGCCAATTTTCCATTTTTGTAGTTTTCCTTAAAGTTCTCCAACCGCCAGCCGTATATATAATCTCTGATTAAATATTTCATATGCCTACTCACCTCTTTTGCTATAATGATACATAAATTCTTCAAGTGTTGGAACAGTTACCGTGAGTGAATCATCATACCGGGAATATCCATAATTAATCACAAGTGCCTTAGTTCCATATTTCCTGTCTTCTGCATGAATAATGTCCTGCTTTAGAAGATTTACCTTGTACCGCTCTCCTGACACTATCCTGTACTTATCCCTGAAACTCTCTATATCTCCTGAATAAACAAGTCCGCCATTCTCCATATATATAAGATAATCAGCAATCCTGTCTAATTCATCCATAACATGTGACGCAAGTACAACACTCTTCTTTCCGTCTTCCGTGAACTTCATTATTACATTCAGGAAATCTTTCTTAAATTCAGGATCAAAATTAGCTGTTGGCTCATCAAGTATCAGGTACTTAGGGTCTGTCGCCAGTGCAAATGCAAACTGTGCTTTTATCTTCTGTCCCTTTGACAATTTTCCAAACTTCATCTTTGCATTTAGCCCAAACTGTTCAAGATATTTTATATAAATGTTTTCATCGAATCTACTATAAAACCTGCCATAGCATCTTCCATTCTCAACAAGTGAAAGTTCTCTGTTCATAAGTTCATTTACAGGCACTATTCCTGTCATATCACGAATCCGTTTCTCGCTCTCTGCGTCCTGATAGCTCATGCCATCAATGAAAACTTTACCCTCATCTGGTCTGCAAAGTCCCAGTATCGTCTTAATAAGAGTAGTCTTTCCTGAAGCATTCTGTCCCACCAGCGCACATATATAGCCATCTGGAATATCCACTGAAATATCCTTTAACTTAAAATTCCCTAATCTCTTATTAACTCCACTCAAAGAAATCATTCTTCTGCCTCCCCAAAACACAGTCTTACACATAACAGCTATACACCTGATATACTATTTTTGTACATACACTGTATATATACATATATACAGTGTATGTACGCATTTGTCAAGCAATTCTTGCTTTATTTATGTGTTTATTTCCACTTCCATCCTATAAGAATCCTTATACCTGTTGATTTATAGGTAACTTTTCATATAATTCACGCTTTTTCAGCCTGTAAGTACCTTTTTCTCATGGACTGAACCTATAAGAATCATTATTTGAACTAACTTATAGGAGTTTTCCAGCTAATTTCAGCAAAAATTCTTCTTTAAAGCAAAAAAATACCTATAAGAAGCCTTTTATCGACTCCTTATAGGTATTTTAAGCATTATTTTTATCTATCTTAATAGTCAAGTTTCCACACCATCAATAAATCTGGCAACAAAGCTTAATGCTGCACCAAGCCCTGATTTGCTGCCGCCACCATCTGATATTCTTAAATAATCCGCATCAGTATCAAAGGAATAATCATTAACAAGACGTTCTTTAATACTATTCTCATATTGCTTAAGATATGGTGCAACTGTTCCGCCAAGAACAATATCACAGTCCATCATTGTGTATATGTTATTAATTCCAAGAGCCAGATTGTCCATATATTCATCTAACACATTGGAATTATTCTTATTTCCCTGCGCTGCCAGTTCAAAGAAATTGTCAAGCGTCATGTCAAGCTCTGATGATAATACTTTCTCTGATACATATGCTTCAAAACAGCCCTTCTTACCACACAGACACTGCTTTCCTCCAGGGTGAATAACCATATGTCCGAATTCGCCGCCACGGTTATGAACACCATTTCTGATTGCGGAAGCGTTAATATATGCACCTCCGACACCTTCCCCAAGCATAATATATATTTTTTCATCTTCAGGCTTTCCATTATACCAGTGGTCTGCGTATGCCTCTGCCCTCGCATCGTTCATCACTACGACTGGATAATCAATAGCTGATATAAGCTTCGTAAGATTATAGTTCTTAGCTTTTAATGGTGGTGCTGAGATAAGAATCTGCTTTTCATCATCAAGTATTCCCGGAACTGTAATGCCAACCCCCAGAATGTCATCTGCATCTGCTCCAACATAATCTACTGCATGTCTTACCGCATCTGTAAGCTTCTCAATATATGCACTGCTTTTGCTAAAATGTACTTTAACAGCCATACTGTATATAATCTGACCTTTAAGCCCTACTACATCTACATTAATATAGTCGGCTTTGATATTCACGCTGATAGCTTTTCTTGCATCATTATTAATAGTAATTGCCTGTGCCCTTCTTCCACCCGTTGAAGTGAAATTGCCAACATATTCTATGAGTCCATCTTCCATGAGCATCTTAAGATTCTGATTGACCGTCGGCAGAGACAGACCTAACTGGTCTGCTATCTCCTGCCTTGAAATCTTATCTGAATTATATATCAGTCTGAATATACGGTTTTTATTAAGTTTTTTTACATCCGTGTTCGTTAGTTTCTGTGATGAATCCATCCATTACCTCTCGCTTAATCCCGGTTAACTTGTGTGTCAGTTACATTATTCGCCAAATACAGCAATATAATCTTTCTTGAACTTCTCAATTCCTGCATCTGTAAGCGGATGATGAACCATCTGCTCAATTACCTTATATGGTACTGTAGCAATATCAGCTCCTGCGAGTGCGCAGTCTGTAATATGTATTGGATTTCTTACACTTGCACAGATAATCTCTGTCTTAAGATCATAGTTAGCAAATATATCTGCAATATCCTGAATAAGATTAATGCCCGGCTGTGATATATCATCAAGTCTTCCAAGGAATGGTGATACATATGCAGCACCTGCTCTTGCAGCTAAAAGTGCCTGATTAGCTGAGAATATTAATGTAACATTAACCTTTATGCCCTCAGATGATAACACCTTAGTAGCCTTAAGGCCTTCAACTGTCATAGGAATCTTAACAACCATGTTAGGATGGATTGCTGCAATCTCTCTTCCCTCTTTAATCATTCCTTCTGCATCCTCAGTAGTAGCCTTAACCTCGCCACTTATAGGTCCGTCAACAATAGAAGTAATCTCCTTGATAACTTCCTTGAAATCTCTTCCTTCTTTGGCAATAAGGGATGGATTAGTGGTTACTCCACAGATAACTCCCATGTCATTAGCCTTACGGATATCCTCAACATTTGCAGTATCAATAAAAAACTTCATAATAAAATTCTCCTTGTTAATCACTTATTAATTGTTCTGAATACATTCTTCATTGCAGGATAGATACATCTGAACTTATTGTACTTATCCTCGTATCTTTCTATTATCTTCTCGTCTGGTCTTATTGTCTTTCGTACTTTAACGAGAGCATTAGACGCATCTTCAACGCAATTATACTCCCCGGCTGCAACCATGGCAAGCATTGCCGCACCCATAGCAGGACCTTCCTCTGACTCTAACAGTTCCACAGGAATTCCAAGTACATTAGCCATAATCTTGCACCACAGTTCTGACTTAGCGCCACCACCGCACATACGGGTTGACTCCACCTTAATACTTAAACTCTTAGCAACCTCGAAGCAGTCCCTTATTGCAAATGCAACGCCTTCCAGAACTGCCTGTGTCATATCCTTACGCTCTGTATCCATTGTCATTCCTGTAAATGTGCCTCTTGCAAATTCGTCATTATGCGGTGACCTCTCACCCATCAGATATGGAAGGAAATACACATTGTTATTACCAAGGTCATCATCTGTTATCTGTGACTGTTCGCCTGTGTAATCATTAGTTCCGAGTATCTTGTCCATCCACCAGCCATTAGCTGAAGCTGCACTTAATATACAGCCCATAAGATGATATTTCCCATCCGCATGTGCGAAAGAATGAAGTGCATTGTTGGAATCCACTCCGAATTCCTTACTTGAAATGAATATCGTTCCGCTTGTTCCCAAAGAAACATTACAATGTCCGTCACCGACAGTACCAGTGCCTACTGCAGCAGCTGCATTATCGCCTGCACCGGCTGCAACAATTACTTCACTTCCTATTCCAAGCTCATCTGCAATATCCTTCTTTACAGTGCCAACGCACTCACTGCTTTCAAAGATGCGTGGCATCTGTGCTTCTGTCACGCCACATATATCAAGCATCTGACGCGACCAATGCCTGTTCTTCACATCAAACAGCAGCATGCCCGAAGCATCTGAAACATCTGTACAATGCACACCTGTAAGACGATACGCAATATAATCCTTTGGAAGCATTATCTTGTCTATCTTAGCAAAATTATCCGGTTCATTCTCCTTCACCCACAATATCTTAGGTGCTGTGAAACCCGCAAATGCAATATTTGCCGTATATTCTGATAACTTATCTCTGCCTATCACTTCATTCAGGTACTCACACTGCTTGGTTGTTCTTCCGTCATTCCATAAAATAGCCGGTCTTATAACCTCATCATTCTTATCAAGAATAACAAGACCATGCATCTGTCCGCCAAAGCTGATACCACCCACTGTTGATTTATCCTGTCCGTCAAGCAGCTCCTTCAAGCCTTCTATACAGGCATCATACCAGTCATATGGATTCTGCTCTGACCAGCCAGCCTTAGGATAATCAATCGGATAACTCTTTGACACATTTGCAATGATATGTCCTGCTGTGTCCATAAGAACAAGCTTGACCGACGAAGTTCCAAGGTCAATTCCTATATAATTCATACCAGACTCCTTTCCGCAATCATACATCTATAACCGCATCTGTTTATGCAAATGGATTCTCGCTCTTGTAAAGCATGCCCTTAGGCTGGTTGAATGACACATTTTCAACACCGATATACTTAAACACATCAAAAAGTGTCTTTCCAAAATGTCCAAATGCAACAGCACCATGATGTGGGAAGTTGCCTTCAATAAGCACATGTCTGTAGAATCTTCCCATCTCTGGAATAGCAAATATACCTATTGCACCGAATGAACGTGTTCTTACCGGAAGAACTTCACCCTGTGCTATGTAAGCAGAAAGCTTGTTATCTGATGAATTCTGAAGTCTGAAAAATGTGATATCTCCCGGAACGATGTCTCCCTCAAGCGTACCATTAGTTACTTCTTCTGGAAGTGAACGTGCCATAATCATCTGGTTTCTCATCTCACAGAATGATAATTTGCTTGATGCAGTGTTGCCACAATGGAATCCCATAAATGTATCCTTCTGTGTATAAGCATATCTGCCTGCGATATCCTCATTGTAGATATCTGCCGGAACTGTATTATTAATATCAAGAAGTGTAACAATATCGTCACTTACAACTTCTCCTATGAATTCGCTCAATGCACCATATATATCAACCTCGCAAGATACAGGTATTCCTCTTGAAGTAAGTCTTGAATTGACATAACAAGGAACACATCCGAACTGTGTCTGGAATGCCGGCCAGCATTTACCTGCTACTGCAACATATTTTCTTGAACCTTTATGTGATTCAACCCAGTCAGTTAATGTAAGCTCATACTGTGCGAGTCTGCTTAAGATTTCAGGCTTTTTATTTCCTGTACCAAGCTCTTTTTCCATATCCCTTACAACATCAGGAATTCTTTCATCTCCTGCATGCTTATTAAAGCTCTCAAACAGATCAAGCTCTGAATTTTCCTCAATCTCAACACCAAGATTATATAAACCTGCGATTGGTGCATTACATGCAAGGAAATTGTTAGGTCTTGGACCAAAGCTGATAATCTTAAGATTGCTTAATGCGTATACCGACTTTGCTACAGGTATGAATTCGTGAATCATATCTGCACATTCTTCTGCTGTTCCAACAGGATATTCTGGGATATATGCCTTAACTCCACGAAGCTTAAGATTGTAGCTTGCATTAAGCATTCCACAATAAGCGTCTCCTCGTCCCTGAACAAGACCTCCATTAGCTGATGTCTCCTCTGCTGCTGCAATGAACATCTTAGGTCCGTCAAAATTCTTGGCAAGCATTGTCTCTGCAATCTCAGGTCCAAAGTTACCAAGATATACACAGAGAGCATTACAGCCTGCATTCTTGATATCCTCAAGTGCCTGCATCATATGTATCTCACTCTCAACGATACATACCGGACATTCGTAGATATCTCCCTTGCCATACTTTGCTTCATATGCCTTTACAAGATTCTGTCTTCTTGTAACTGAAAGTGATTCTGGAAAGCAGTCTCTTGAAACTGCAACAATTCCTATTTTCATAACTGGTGTATTATTCATAACTTATCTCCTTTTACCTATACTGTTATATTCTCTCCCCTTAAGCCGTTAAATGCTCCATCTATATGTGCATCTTCATGGGCTATCAGCCATTTATTAGATGCCGCAAGCAGCTTGTCTTCTGCTGTTGCATGAGTATTAACTACATCAAGATTAGTTCCCTTTGGAAGTACAACTACGCACTTAAAGCCCTGTCCATCTACACCGCATGGTGCATAATGCAGAGTTGTTGCATACACCTCAATGGCAGTTCCCTCAGGCACAAAAAATCCTTCAACCTTAGATGTATCATATGTAAAATCATCTGTGATATCCTGCTGGCTTCCGATAAGCAGTACCAGATCTGTTACCGCTACATTGATCTCTGAACTGCGGTGATATTCTACTGCATTTAATTTCTTATTATGTCCGTTGCAGTATCCAATTTCGATCGGGATTCCGCCAAATCCTTTATTCTGCAGTGCTTTTGCTACATCCAGAGCTTCCAGCTCCTCAACAGATGGTACATAAACCACATCATCCGGAACCGGTGTATGTTTCATTTCTTTGAGAAGAGCACTGAAGTCATACCCTTCAAGCACCTTTCCATATTTACGGAAGGAAGCATCTGTTACATTCTGAATTTTCACTTCAAAAACCTCCTTATATTCTGTAGATATTACGTTTTCTTGACTGTGCTTAGAATATATCAGAATAAAGGGTACTTTTCGCCAGTTTTCTTGTCTAATCTATAGCGTTTTTTTGACCTTTTTCATTTATCTGTTTGCGCATCTCACTTGGAAGTACCCCATATCTTTTCTGAAATTCCCCGGAAAAACCCCTGCTGCTGCAAAATCCATTATCTAGTGCAATCTGACTAATTGTATGGTCTGTATTCAGCAAATCCCTGTACGCATATGCCATACGGATATCCTGCAGATAAGTTTTATAGTTAATTTTTGCATATTTTTGGAACATTCGCGACAAATATGCATCCGAGTATCCAAAAG
>OIZF01001379.1_pt1 | contig 14221 bp, 17 predicted proteins | sample 1588471 | NCBI WGS metagenome assembly OIZF01 (sample SAMN03283279) | human gut metagenome | biome: human-associated habitat; material: feces | host: Homo sapiens | place: Peru | collected 2012
AAGCTGGGGCATGAAATATCCCGAAGAAGAGTAAGTTTTTTGAATTTAATTTGATACTAAACACAAAACTCCACCGTGAAATGCGGTGGAGTTTCCTTTATATATTTGATTAAATCAGAATTAGTAGTTTTCTGCGTGGATTTCAAAATAACTCTGTGGGTGGTTGCAGACGGGGCAAACCTCGGGAGCTTCTTTGCCTACAACAATGTGACCGCAGTTACGGCATTCCCAAACCTTGATTTCGCTCCTTTTGAAAACTTCTGCAGTTTCAACATTGCGGAGTAATGCACGGTATCTTTCTTCGTGGTGCTTTTCAATTGCGGCAACAAGGCGGAACTTGTGTGCAAGCTCTGTAAAGCCTTCTTCCTCGGCAGTTTTAGCGAAATCTTCGTACATATCTGTCCACTCGTAGTTTTCACCTTCTGCAGCAGCAGCCAGATTTTCTTTTGTATCACCAATTCCAGCCAGCTCCTTGAACCACATTTTTGCATGTTCTTTCTCGTTATCGGCTGTTTTTAAGAATAATGCTGACATCTGCTCATAACCTTCCTTTTTTGCAACAGAAGCAAAATAGGTATATTTATTTCTTGCCTGTGATTCTCCTGCAAATGCCTCCTGTAAATTTTTCTCAGTCTGTGTTCCTGCGTATTTGTTTGCTGCCATTTCCTTTACCTCCGTTTTCTTTATTACTTTTTCAAAATCTGATGCCGGATGTTTACACAAAGGACATACAAAATCATCTGGTAATTCTTCTCCTACATACTCATATCCGCAGATTCTGCAACGCCATATTGTCTGACCATCTTCTGTTTTTCCTACTGCCTGTGGCTTAGGTTTTATGTGATTCTGATAATACTCGTATGTTACAGAATGGATATCACTCAGGACTTCCATATCTGTTATTTCACCAATAAACATCGTATGGGAACCCAAATCTTCTGTTTTATTAACACTTACAGAAATGTATGCATTCGTTCCTTCTGTGATATAGTAAATACCATTTGCGCCCCTTACACATTTTTCAAATGTTTCAAACTTATTTACATCACGCCCGGATTGAAATCCAAAATGTTTAAATAATTCAAACTGGGCACTCTGGCTTAATACTGACACTGTGAATTTTCCAGTTCGCTGAATCATTTCATGTGTATAATTTGCCTTATTTACACAGATACTTAATTGATTTGGTTCTGATGCTGCCTGAATCGCAGTGTTAATGATACAACCATTATCCTTTTCTTCTTCATTAGGATTTATTCTTAATTAGAAGTATATATCAGAAGTTTGAAAATATCAATAAAAAATAGTAATAATTACTATTTTTAAATTGTAATAGCATTTAGTAAGTATCTCTTTTTAGCACAATCTTATTTCATAATTTTTCGTTCAAAAATATATCCCGATTCAGATGATAAGTCTGCTCTAAAGGTATATCCAAGTCTGTCAAACTTTTGTATATCTGTCGGATTCTCAATTTCTTTTTCTGCCATATATCTGACCATCTCACCACGAGCCATCTTGGCATATGTACCTTTTGTTACCAATTTATCTCCTGATCGTTCACAAAATGTAACCGTAATATATTTGTCTTTATCTGACAGATATTTTTCTATACATTTTGAGTATTCTTTTGATGCAAGATTAATCATAACCCTGTCGTCGTCAATCACTGAACGATATAATCTTTCACCCCAGTAATCATATAGATTTTTTGTATCTTCTATTTCAGCTTTCGCCTGCATCTCCAAGCGATAAGGCATTACACCATCCATCGGTTTTAGAACACCATAAAACGCAGACAGTATCCTCAAATGATTTTGTATATAATCAAACTGCCGGTTTTCAAACACAGATGGTGCCATATACTGAAATGCAATTCCCTCATACGATAAAACAGCCGGTGTAAGCATGTTATAAAGATCCATATTTTCTAACCTGTTGAAATTCTGTTCTGCAATCTTGTCCTTACATTGCCAGATGGACTTCAGTTCTTCTTTTGACTGACTTTTCAGCCAGCTCAATATTTCTGCCGTCCTGTCAATAAATTCTGGCAATCCAACTGGTGCTATACTGTCTGTATCAGTAATCATTTTTTTTGCAGGTGATAATATAATCTTCATCACATCAATTCCCTAAGCATGTTTTCAGGATCATCTGCCGCCTTAACTTTATCATTTGCCTTTATAATGATTCCCTGCTCGTCAACAAGATATGTGGTTCTTACTACTCCCATAGAAACTTTTCCATAATTTTTCTTTTCTTTCCAGACATCATATGTTTCAATAACTTTACGTTCCGGATCAGATAAAAGTGTAAATGCCAGTCCATATTTTTCTTCAAATCTCTTATGAGATGCCACGGAATCTTTACTGACTCCAAGAATGACCGCACCCTTTTCCGTAAATTGAGGATATCTTTCTGAAAAACCACATGCCTGCTTTGTACATCCGGCTGTATTATCTTTTGGATAAAAATATAAAATCACTTTCCTGCCTGCATAATCACTTAATTTATGCATTTCTCCATTCTGATCCGGTAATTCAAAATCTGGTGCTTTTGTTCCTATTTCTAACATATGTTATTCCTCCACCTCTGTAACTTCCATCTGTTTTTTGGCTCTCTTATTTCCTGAAATCATTTTATGTCCTGTATATATAGCCATGATCATACAAATAAGAGAACCTGCTGCAAAATATTTATGGCTTGATTTTGAACCTTTATGTCCTGTGCAAAACGTACCAAGCATTGTAATTAACGCTCCTAATGACCAATATTTATGTGCTTTCATGCGATACCTCCGTTTTTATATTTTTCAGTTTCCATAACAATAATTATACTCTACAGCAAACCTATGTCAATTTAATAATAAAGCAATCATAGCCATTTACTATTTTTTATCTGTTCACAAATAGTTTTTTTCACTTTTTCAATATCCTTGAGCAGATGAGTAACCATCAAGATATTTAGTAACTGTATCTTCCGCTTTAATAGGTGCAAAGGCATCTGTTACAATTCAGATAACTGCTCTAATATAAACTGTAAATATTCTTTGCTTGAAGCCATGTTTTTGTCCTTTCAAATGCCTGCATTTCAAATTATACTGTGATCTCAATTTGAACTTCTCATTGAACTTAAATCATCCATTGACGGTTCTTCCGGAAGTTGTACTACCTCTATAATTGCCTCAATTGTTTCAACCGGAGCATCACTCCATGGATATGCCGCATCATCATAGCCTGCCTGCTCAAGTAATTCTTTTGCATCAGGACCTAATAATTTCTGATATGCATCATACACAGATGCAAACTTATTCGAAAATTCCACCTGTTCAGAGTTTCCTTTATCAGAGAGCCATGATACTGTTTCTTTTTTAATTTCATCTGTCGTCATACTGGTTCCAACTCCCCAGTTAAGCAAATGTGCTGCAGTCTTAATAGAATTCATTCCATTTCCGGCTGTTCCCGGCTGAATATCCGTATTGATTTCATCTAATACATCTCTGAATTCTTTATATGACGGCTTCACATCCTGTAATTGAGTTTGTTCCTTCGTCTCTGTTTGTTCTATATTATTATCTTCTACTGTTGCCGGTTCACTATTATCTTCGCTAGCAATAACTTGCTCTGTACTATTTCCGGCATTCGTCATCGTCCCGGTTTCCTGCTTCCCACATGCACACAATGAACATACCATAATTACCGTGGTCATCAAAAATAACTTATTCTTCATATCTTTTTTCTCCTGTTATCCTATATAATTCTCTCCATAATGATATATTGATTCTCTCCAACTGTTACGAAACCATTCTTATTCCAAAAAGAATCCTTTTTTACCTCCGTATACAAATCTTGGTCCCTCTTCTCCCATCTTTCCATTTCTTATAAAGCCTGTCTGGAAAAGGACTTTCTGTGAGGCTATATTTTCCGCATCGGTTTCTGCCTCCACCTGCTTTACATCGTCCTGTGACAATGCCCATTCTGTGATTACTTTTACTGCTTCCGTCATATATCCGTGATGCCGGTATTCTTCTTTCAGACCATATCCTATTTCAACCACTCCATCATCACCAAGTCCCTTAAAGCAAAAGTCACCCGCTATAGTTTTCGGATCATTTTTCAGCTCCATATTCCAGATGGCATACCATATTCTCTTATCAGGATTAGAAAGACACCCTTTAAGCATCTCCGTGTAAGCCTGTTTCATCTCAGGATCAGATTCATTTTCAATAACCAACCGCATTTCTTCATCACTTAATGGATAAAGATACATTCTTTCAGTCTCTACTCTCATGAACACGCCTAAAGCTTCTATCCGTTTTTCCTCCTGCTAATTCAAACTTTTATACCACTCTGTAACTGCCTTCAAATTCTGTAAAGATACTCGTTTCCCACCATTTACCATCATATCTAACATATCATCCTCTTCGGGCGTACGGTCGGTTTTATTTGCCAATCCCTTTCCGGCAGTTTTAACCATGACATTCATCATGAAACGATATACTCCATGAAGCTTCTTCACATCAAAGTTCCCCTGTAACGTAAATAAAGGAATCCTCTGCGGAATAGCATTTTTATCCCTGACCTCTTTTAGCTGTGTGCCTGTCTGTCCCATGCCGACACCACAGACTGCACACACTTTATACAATTTTGCTGCCTCTTTATATCCTATGATTCCACCTGCCATAATCCAGCCGAGATAAATGATTTCACTGCCGGCAGGCACCTTGTTTTTTGTCTGCTGTAAACTATGTACCGGAAGATTCAATTCCTTTCCCAGTAATTGTGCATACTCCGCTGTGCTTCCGGTATTTGATGTATATATGATTGCTTTCATTCTTATTTGACCTCCATAATATAAATGACGCAGTGCAAAAAACATTTCGTTTCTGCACTGCGTCTTAGCGTCTGGCTTCCTTTACTATAAATTTTTCTGCATCAATCAGGCTTTCTTCTTTACACTTTGGACAAAACAAAGGAAAATTTGTTAATACCGTATCTTTCCTTAATTTTAATCTTGTTTTATTTCCACATTTGGGGCAAAGAATCCATTCCTGATGCTCTGATTCATCGTTCAAATCACTTCACCCTTTCAACTTATCTGCATTTCCTGTAAAAAGTGATCCATATGCTCTTCCAGTAACTTTATCACATAACTTTTGTCTTCTGCTCCATCATATATGCTGTAAAGCAAAAATATAGGTCCATAAAAATCAAGTGCTGTCTGTCTGGCTTTTTCTGCATCACCCAGCATTCCTGAAAACAAAGCTTCCATATAAGCTAATGGTCCGCTTGCAAGATAATTCTGATATAGCTGTGCCATCTGTGGCTCTCTGTACTGTTCCAATGTCAGCATCTTACGAAAACAGCTTGAAAACTCTTCCTCTGTCCAATGAAGGAACTGCACCTTTGTGAACTGCTTAATCTTATCAAATGCCGTTTCTTTATACTCAGCTGTAACCTTTTCCAAATCACCCTCCGGCATTTCATACAGCTTTACTCTCTCAATATCCAATTCATTCATTTTGTCAATAATACTATCCAATATCTCCTGCTTGCTTTTATAATGCTTATATAATGCAGCCTTTGTTACTCCAAGTTTTGAAGCAATATCATTCATGGATGTTCCCATATATCCACTCTGTGCAAATAACTTCAAAGCTTCTTCCAATATTTTTTCCTTTGTGTTCTTTTCCTTGCTTTCCATGTGTATCTCCTAATTTAAATCTGTTTTCAAGTTACCTTTCGGTTACTTTAATTATAGTTACCTATCGGTCACTTGTCAATAGTTATGTTTGGAGAATACAAAAGAACATCTATCTTCCTTTCATGTATAAACCTGCTTTCAACACCAAAAGCAGAAATGCCAACGCTGTTGCATATGTCTCCCCTGTCAAAGCCAGAAACAGTACTGCTGCAATACCAAGCAGCATGGAAAATGCAATTACCAGCTTATATACTTTCTCAATTTTTAACTGCGTAACTATAATCTCTGCAGCTCCAATTAACATTAATAAAAAGAACAATACCCAATAAACTATCCTATTAAAGGCTGATGTCTCTGTATAGCCGAACAGGTTTACGGATGCAATATATTCTTTAATTGATTTTGGATACAGAGGCAGCACAATCAGCAGAAAATGAAACAAGTCAATAGCCCCGATCAGAATACTGCATAGATTATGCATGTTGGATTTATTTTCTTTCTCCGCAATTGAAAGTAATTTTTCTCCAGACAACAGTTCATCAATTGTCACAGAGAAAAAAGTTGAAATTTCTTTTAGAGAATCTATACTCGGATATCCTCTTCCTGCTCGTGTCAACCCTAGACCAAAAAAATTGATTTTTTTGTACCATCAAATATCACTTTCCATTATACCTACTATCGCTGTATATTGGAAAGCAATACTTATACCTGCTGAAAAAAGGAGTGCCATATTTTCTCGGCACTCCAAGCTCCATAAGCATCCATCTTACTTAAAAAATGGATCATCTGTATTCCATACAATCTCTATATTGTCCTCTCCATTGATAATCACTTTTTTGATTACCTTCTGGATTTTCTCTCTGTCAAAAGATTCCATATTGATGATACTTTCTAACTGTGTCTCAAACTTACTAGAAGAATTATCTTCTGACGTTATTTCTGTTTTAAGCTGCTCGATTTTCTGATGTAATTCATCAATCTGCTCCATCATCGCCTTTGAACGCTTGACATACTCTTCTCTTGTGAGCTTGTCATCCTTATAATCAGAATACAACATCATCTTTTTACTGCTGAGGCTCTTCACCTTCTTTTCGAGTGCTGCAAGCTTTTCTTCCGGAGATACTTCTTTCGATTTACCAGCTTTCTTTATTCCTTTTCTCTTCTTATATGCGGATGGTGTATCAATACCATTAGCATTTAAGTAATTTGCCACTTCCGTTTTACTTTTGCCCTGTGCGGTCAGTTCAAATATCAGCTTAACCACTTCTGCTGCTTCCGGATCTACAATAATCTTATCTCCGACACCATGCTTGACCATATAAACTGCCATGATGTCATAGTAATTGCTTGGATTTTCTTCCATACCTTCATAATCCACATAGACAAGCTCTCCAAGGTCATATCCGGTATGCTCATTCACTTTCGTGTTCACATCCCGGTTAAACTCCTGCACATAGGCACTCGTTACTGTCTGCACGGTATCTCCTGATTCAAGTGGTGGCAGGAATAAAGCAAATGGAGAATTGTAAAGGATTGCTATCACCGCTATAACCGGAACCGCAATCATGGCAACTACAAGAACAAGTAATAAAAGCACCAATCCGATAATCGGTGCAGCTGCCTTTACCCAGGTAATCGCTTTTCGCACAATCAGATCCTTTACCAGCTTTGCCACACTATCCGTCTGATTCTCCTGTGCTTTCATCTTATCCAGAAAGAACTTTATCTTCCTGCTCCGGTTTGTCATCTTTTCATCCTTGACCTCTATGGACACACCTGCCGCATATCCGGCTGCCATGCCGATTGCCGTGCCTACTCCCGGTGCAACCGCTGTTCCTGCCGCCGTAGCAGCTGCCTTTGTAGCAGTTTTCGTTGCAACCTTGGCAGTAGTCTTTGCTGTTTCTTTTGCCGTCTCTTTAGCTACAGTCTTGGCTGTATCTTTGGCAGCTTTCTTTGCTGTCTTTTTTGCCAGCTTCTTTCCTGCCTCTACCTTCTTGATACGCTTCTTTGCCTCGGCTGCCGCCTTTTTCCTGAAAAGTGCAGCCCCCTTAGAAGCAGTTCCGGTAACAGGGCGGCTTGCTTCATATGCAAGATATGCTGCCTGCGATACCTCCTGACCGCCTTCCACCTGATCTGTTACTGCCCCGGCTACAAGTGCTCCAGTTCTTCCTGCAATGTGAAGATTCGTGTTCTTGGTCTTGATGGAAGTGTTTGATTCCTTAAGGTTTTGCTTGAATCTTGATAATCCCTTATTCTTCGGCTCCGACTGATGAATGGTACTCTTGCGATAGGACTTCTTTCTATCCGTATCAGTTACCTTTGCACCAGCTGTCTTAGGACCTCTCTCTACTGTATAGATGTTACTCCCCTTAATCTTGGCTCCCTTCGGTTCGTGGGCATGAATCTTGGCTTTCTCCTTGGTGTGAATGACCATCGGTTTGTCATCAACCTTTCTAATTTTCAATTTTCTCACCTCCTACTTTGAAAAATAAAATAAGCCGCTAGGGAGCAAAAATTACTCCTTAACGGCTATGTAAAATCATTCAATATTCAATTATTAAAAGCAACATGAAACTGAAATTTCACGCAGACTATTCCTATACCGTAATGTCTATTCTGACCGATGATTTCTTCTCACCAAAATGCTTTATTTCGATATCCTTCATTTCCTCTATAACATCTTTTTCAATTTGGTGAACATCACTTAATTGTAAATCTCGCTTCGAATCATTTACTATTTTTGCTGCCTCATCTACTGAAACAGTTGTATCTGATGTTAACTGTTCAGACATTTCAGTATCGTTTGAATCCTCTGCAACCTGCCCCTTTTCTATAGATGTCTCTACAATTTCCTCTTCTGTTGGCAAATCCCTATATTCTGTACTTTTTACAAATCTTGTGAATGACTCTACAGCTCTAAAAGTATTTCCCATGATACGTTGAGCTTCCTTAAGCTTTTCACTCTTTGGAATATTTGGATTATTCACGATACTTTTTAGTTCTGCCAAATTTCCATTCATCTCATTTACTTGAAGCCTTTGAGCCTCTTCTTTTGTCTTACATCTCTCCAACCTACGCTCATAAGCTTCTTGTTCCATTCTTGCCGCTTTATATTCCATATAGGCTTTAGGGTCTTTCTGACGAATAGCATCTTCTTCTGAAGCTGTTAATTCTTGACCGCTTGCAATCTTGTTATAAATCTGACTATATGCAGAACTTTCTTTGTCTCGCTCAAGTTGCTCTCGGAAATGCTGAATCATGCTTTCTTCCTGACTTGTTACAGTCATACCCTCTTGCTTCTTTACAACATCCCCGGTAGCCTTCTTTTGCTCCCAATCATTTACTAACTGCATCTGATTCACAGCGTTTCGTATTGTACCTGCAATCATAGCACACCTCCAATTCCCGGTTAATGCTACGATTAAATAGTGATATCAAACTTCATACCCTGTGTTGCCTTTTCTTCTGTTATCTTACTCCAATCCAGTTCAGAAATCTTTTCAAGTAATTCTTCTTTTGAATTTGCCTGAATTGTAGTCCGCTTAACAGTTACATCCTTCTTTTCCTGCTTTTTCTCCTCTGCACGTTTTTCCTTTAATTCTTCAAGCCGTTCTTTCTGCTTTTCTGTAATCTTCTCCAAATCAGCAAAAAGTGTCATCTTTCCATCATCATCAAAGGACATAGTTAACTTATTTAATACAGTTCCACTATTGTCTGTCGTTCCCCAAGCACGTTCAAACCCAAACTGTTCATTGATTTTATCTGACATCTCAACTGCAGTTTTTACCGTAGACAATTTTTCCCGTGCATATTTCTCATCGGATGCCATTCTTTCAAGTTCAGCACTTGAAAAAACAACTGTAAATTCCTTATCGCTTTGGTCTACTAATCCTCTGAAATCATCGCCTTTATCAGCAATAATAAAATCGAAATCCGCATTATCCTTACGCAATGTTTCCAGATATTTCTGTGCCTTAGAAGATAACTTATCTTCGCTGGATTTTATTTTCTGTGCATTGGGCTGCACATCTTTTGCTTTCTCTGTGTTATTTTGCTTACTAACAGTATTGCTCTTATAATAATCTGTTACCTGTGTTAAATTAGCTGCTCTAATCATGGTATCATCCTCCTTGAAAATTGATACAGAAATCCGTTTCTATATCTGTAATATCGGCACTTTATATCCAAAAGTTAATAGTGCGTAAAATTCAAATTTTCTTTTCCCTAATAATTACAAATATTCCTTGGAAATTGCTTCCACACCATACATTTCCATAAATGCATCCAGGTCCGCTGCATCCCCAATCAACATATTCTCGTCAAAGTGTACGATAAGCATATCTTAAAATCCAGCCACATGTTCTCCGGTACAAATGATACATTTTAGAACTGCTTCCTTATTTATTTTTCATATCGAATCTTATATGCTTTCTTCTTAAAAATAGGGAATATCTAATTTATTATCATCAAGGTCGGACATTCATCCGACCTCTTGATTATACTATAGATTCTATAAAAATTCATCTGTTATCACTGCAGCATTGCTTCTTTTTTCTTCTGTTCCGCAATCTTCTCATGAATGTTGGTATTATACAGCCTGTACAAATCCGTATCCTTGCTGATCTGATTATCAAAGGGAATTACTACCGAACCACACTTAATAAGTCCCATTCCAGAGGCGGTATTAGTTACGAACCGAAGCTGTGCCTCTGATACCCCGATAACCTCCGCCATCTTTGAACTGTCTGTATTTGCCTGCTTCAAGAGTGCCACAAACTCAGAGTTTGCAAGCATTGTGGTTGCTGTGTAATTCTGCAACAGATCGACAACATTCTGCGTGATACCGGTACAAAGACCTCCCTGCTTTCTTACCTTCTTCCAGAGCTGCTGCAGATATTTTGCAGAATACTCCGAATTAAGCAGGACATGGAACTCATCAATATAGAGCCATGTTGCCTTGCCTCGCTTACCATTCTCAACAATGCCTTGCTTGTAAGTGTCTGTGCACCCTTCACACTTCCAACAGTCATTGCTATCGTAAATGTCATTTCACACAAATAAATAAGCGTCTGTGCCCAGTCAGCGTAACTTCCTGTAAATGCCGGAAGTCCTGCATTGATAAATGCATTACATACCACAATTGCAACCACTCAATGTATTTACCATAACATCACCTACTTATAAAACTCAGAATCTGTAATATGAAAAGTTTCAAGATACTTATCCAATATTTCTGTATTAACAAGTACAAGCTGACCAATCTTATAACAAGCCTTGGCATCCTTAGCCACTTCTTGAAATTTTGTCATTCCCATACTGTACATCTTTGCACCATCTGAATATCTTACAAACTTTTTTGCAGCCTCATATCTATCTTTCTTCTTTGATTCATCCATTGCTGTGCTCCTTTCACTTTGACTTCATAACAAATGACGTATTTTCTCCATAACGCAAAAAAGAGGACATCTTCTAAATTTCTTTAGAAAATGTCCTCTTAGTAGTTCATATTCGATTGAATCTTATTCTTTTCAGATTGTGTACTCTTTCATACTGATGTAAATGACTATGCCAAAATACGTCTTTTAATGCGTCCTTTGACGTACTCAAATGCCTCAATCCCGCATAAACACTGGGTTTATTTATCCAAGCTCTTCATCGTCGGGAACAGTAATACATCCCTGATTGCCTGGCTATCTGTCAGAAGCATTACAAGACGGTCGATTCCGTATCCGATTCCACCTGTTGGCGGCATACCGATTTCAAGCGCATTGAGGAAGTCCTCATCTGTGTGCTCTGCCTCGTCATCGCCTGCTGCTGCGTTGGCATCCTGTGCTGCGAAACGCTCACGCTGATCGATTGGGTCGTTGAGCTCTGAGTATGCGTTACACATCTCCCATGTATTACAGAACAGCTCAAAACGCTCTACCTTTGTAGGGTCGCTTGGCTTCTTCTTGGTGAGAGGTGATATCTCAATTGGGTGATCCATGATAAAGGTTGGCTGGATAAGCTCCTTCTCACAGTACTCCTCGAAGAAGAGGTTTACGATGTCACCCTTCTTGTGGCGCTCCTCGTACTCGATATGATGCTCGTCTGCAAGCTTCTTTGCAGCTGCATCATCAGGTACCTGGTCGAAGTCTACGCCTGCGTATTTCTTGATTGCATCTATCATTGTCATTCTTGCGAATGGCTTTCCAAGGTCGATTTCCACGCCGTTGTATGAGATTTTTGTTGAACCGCATACCTTCTCAGCGAGGTAACGGAACATTGACTCTGTCAGCTCCATCATGCCCTCGTAATCTGTGTATGCCTGATAAAGCTCCATAAGTGTGAACTCAGGGTTGTGACGTGTATCTACGCCCTCGTTACGGAAAACTCGTCCGATCTCGTATACTCGCTCAAGTCCTCCGACAATGAGTCTCTTTAAGTAAAGCTCAAGGGAAATACGAAGCTTTACATCCTCATTCAAGGCATTGTAGTGTGTCTCGAATGGTCTTGCTGCGGCACCACCTGCGTTTGAGACAAGCATAGGTGTCTCAACCTCCATGAAGTCACGGCCTGCAAGGAAGTTACGGATTTCCTTGAGTATCTGTGAGCGCTTGATAAATACCTCTTTGCTCTCCTGATTCATGATGAGGTCTACGTATCTCTGACGGTATCTGGTGTCTGTGTCTGTCAGTCCATGGAACTTCTCCGGGAGTATCTGGAGTGATTTTGAAAGCAGGGTTATCTCCTCTGCATGGATTGAGATTTCGCCTGTCTTTGTTCTAAAGGCGAAGCCCTTTACACCGTAGATATCACCGATATCTGATTTCTTGAAGTCTGCGTATGAGTCTTCTCCGATATTGTCTCTTGCCACATATACCTGGATATTGCCCTTTAAATCCTGGATATTGCAGAAAGAAGCCTTACCCATGACACGCTTGAACATCATACGTCCTGCGATGCTTACTTCGATTGGCTTTGCATCCATGATTTCTCTTCTCTCGTTGTAATCGTTGTTGATTACCTCTCGCTTTGCAGCGTCATCCAGGCCCTCTACATCAGGAGCCTTTCTGTCACCGAGAATCTCAGCCTCATGCGCATTGTAAAGCTCCTTTACATCGCTGCTGTGATGAGTGACATCGTACTTTGTAATCTGGAAGGGATCCTTTCCTGCTTCCTGTAAATTCTGTAATTTTTCACGGCGGACCTTAAGGAGCTGGTTTACGTCCTGCTGCTGTCCACCCTTGTTATTATTCTGATTTGCCATTTTTTACCTCTTTTAGTTCTCTTCTGCTCTCTGGATCTCAAGTACCTTGTATGTGAGCTCTCCTACCTGAGTCTCAACAGTTACAGTATCTCCGACTTTCTTTCCAAGAAGAGCTTTACCTACAGGTGACTCGTTTGAAATCTTGCCCTTTAAGCTGTTTGCCTCTGTTGAACCAACGATTTTGTACTCAAGCTCCTCATCAAACTCACAATCTAAGATGCGGATCTTACATCCGATAGAAATCTTGTCAAGGTCAACCTCCTCCTCAACAACAACCTCAGCATTTTTAAGGATTTTCTCGATCTCCTCAATACGAGTCTCGATATCGCGCTGCTCATCCTTAGCTGCATCATACTCAGCATTCTCAGATAAATCACCCTGCTCACGAGCCTCCTTGATCTTCTGAGAAACCTCTTTACGCTTAACAACCTTTAAATGCTCAAGCTCATCCTCAAGCTTCTTAAGACCTGCATATGTCAGAATATTTTTCTTGTTCTCCATGATTCTTACCCTTCTATCTTCCTTTTTTTATTTTTGATATTTATTGTACTCATTTAGTATATTAACTTCCCACACCAAGGTCTTCAATACCGGAAAGTATACAGTATGTTCCGAAGAAAAATATGAACTGCCACGGGTTCCCATAACACCCGACAACGGAAACCCCGCAGCAAAGAAAAACCCTCTATCCGCGATTCGCTCCCGTGGCTAACTTCATATTTTTCTGAGGAATAAACTGTATGCTATTCCGGTAGCTTCGATAAACTGAATGTGGGAAGTTTCACATACTAAATTTAAAGTCTATTTTAACGCGTGTATTATAATTGAAAATCCCCACTCTGTCAAGGATTTGACCGATTTCAATTTCGAAGCTGTTCCTTATACAAAAGCTCCTCAAGCTGTTCTAAGCTCTCCACCGTATTCACCGCCGCGCGCAGCCTTGATGAATGCGGATATCCTGCCGTATACCACGCTGTGTGCTTTCTCATCTCGTGTATCCCTGTGAACTCGCCCTTGAACTCTATCATCATGCGTGCATGGCGCAGTATCATCCGGCGCACTTCCTCAAAGGATGGCTTTTCCTGATGCTCGCCGGTCTCAAAGTAATGCAGTATCTGTGAGAAAATCCACGGATTGCCCTGTGCTCCCCTGGCTATCATAAAGCCGTCGCAGCCTGTCTGCTCCTGCATTTTTATGACATCCTCTGCACAAAGCAGGTCTCCGTTTCCTATGACCGGTATTGAGACAGCCTCTTTTACCTGCCTTATG
>OIZF01001380.1_pt1 | contig 14219 bp, 15 predicted proteins | sample 1588471 | NCBI WGS metagenome assembly OIZF01 (sample SAMN03283279) | human gut metagenome | biome: human-associated habitat; material: feces | host: Homo sapiens | place: Peru | collected 2012
AAAAAACCAAACTTTTGCTAAATACAGAAGGAGAAAAAAGACCTATATCCATGCAAATCTTTGGAAGTGATATAGAATCAATGGTATATGCTACAAATTTCTTGAATGGAATAGCAGATATAATTGATATAAATATGGGATGCCCAGCACCAAAAGTTGTAAAAAATGGAGATGGGAGTAGATTACTTTTAGATTTAGAATTAGCAGGAAAAATAGTAAAAGAAGTTGTAAGAGTAGCAGAACATCCAGTAACCGTTAAATTTAGAAAAGGATGGGATGCAGATAATATTGTTGCAATTGAAGCAGCCAAAGTATTTGAACAGGCAGGAGCAAGTGCAATTACAATACATGGAAGGACGAGAACAGAATATTATTCTGGAAAAAGCGATTTAGATATAATAAAACAAGTAAAAGAAGCTGTAAAGATTCCGGTAATTGGAAATGGAGATATTATTGATGGTGAAAGTGCTAAAAGGATGTTTGAATATACAGGAGTAGATGGAATAATGATAGGAAGAGCAAGTATAGGAAAACCTTTTATCTTTAAAGAAGTACAACAATATTTGAAAAATGAACAATATCAAGAACCAAAATATGAAGAAATTTTAAATATAATAATAAGACATATTGAGTTAGAAATAAAGACCAAAGGAGAAAAAATAGGAATAAAAGAGATGAGAAAACATATATCTTCATATTTAAAAGGAATGCCTAGAAGTGCAGAAGCAAGAGAAAAAATAAATAAAATTATTGATAAAAATGAATTAGAAAATTATTTAAAAGAATATTTTGAAAATATAGTTAATATAAATAAGTTGGGTTGCTAAGTAATAGCAACCCAATTTTAAGTATAAAGGATAAAAAGTATGAAAAACAAAAAATATATAATTATAATTTTATTAATTTTTTTCTTATTAATTTTATGTTTTTATTATAAAAAAATAAAAACAGGAAACAATATAAATAAATCAATTACAGATTTTAAACAATATATTTTAAATATTAGTTCATATAAGGCAAAAATAGAAGTAGAGATAATAAGTAATAAGAATACTAATAAATATATTATAACTCAATGGTATGTAGCTCCAAATTTATTCAAACAAGAAATTAATGTACCAGAAAATATACAAGGGCTTGTCACAATATATGATGGAAACAAATTAGAAATAAAAAATTCAAAATTAGTTTTATCTAAACTACATGAAGGCTATAATTGTTTGGCAGATAATTCATTATGTCTAAGCAATTTTATAGAAGAAAGTAAAAATGCAAAATTAGATGAAAATATTAAAGATAACGAAGTTATATTAAGTTTAACATCTTCTAATAAATATTCAAAATACAAAAGACTGATATTAGATAAAACTAATCGGATTACCAATAAAAATGGAAATAATGGATGAGAACAAAAAAACTTTGGTTTACATATTATATAAGGAGATAACAATTAATAAAACTGCCAAAGAAGAAATAATAGAATAAAATAATTAAATAAAAATATTTATTATTTAATTAAATATAGTAAAAGCTATCAAATAAAAAAATCAGGATACAAACTAATATTAAAATATCAATTAATGTAATATCAGGAGTGATAAAAATGATAGTTAAAAGAGGAGATATGTTTTATGCAGATTTAAGTCCAGTAATAGGTTCTGAACAAGGTGGAATAAGACCAGTGCTAATAATTCAGAATGATACTGGAAATAAATATAGTCCAACAGTAATTGCTGCTGCAATTACATCACAAATTGGGAAAAACAATTTACCAACACACATAAAAATAAGCTCTGAAAATAGTGGATTAAAGTCAGATTCAGTAATATTAACAGAACAAATTAGAACAATAGACAAAAGCAGATTAAAAGAAAAAATAGGACATATAAATGATACAGGAGTAATTAATAAGATTAATAATGCATTAGGTGTAAGTTTTGGATTAGAGTAAAATAACATAAAAAAAGCCAGGCGGCTTAAAAAGTCGCCTGACTCTCCGGATTATGCTGACAGATTAATGGCAGCAAATCCGCTTTTCGAAGTGGGAAGGATCCCACTTACCGTCAGGGTTGTTGGAGACTCCAACAATTACCTCACGGGCCGAGTTTCCATGCTCCCTGGGTCCCGGACAACCAGGAACATTAAACTGGCACATAGTACCAGAGTAGGGACACATTTCGACACGTTCGTTTTTCATAAATTCCTCTTTTCTCCGGCTACGCCGGACTACAAAGAAAACAATCACCAGATTTAAAAATCCGGTTACCTCTTGGGTAGAGGACATACATATAAGCATAAAGCTTATCCCATATATTTATTATAATATAAAATTAACTTTTTGTCAAATTTAAACTTTTAATTTCTTTAAAACCTTTAATTCTTCATTAAGCTTGTCAATTAAATCATACTTTTTAGTAATAGCATTTCTATAATCGTTTAAAACATTAAGATAATTGCTTATATTTTCTTTATCAGCAAATAATATATTCATGCCATTTTCAAAGTATTGCTTTTTCTTTTCAGTTCTAGCTTTTTTTCTTTGTTTATCAAAGTCTTCAACTTGTTCTAGTCTACTAACATCATTTTTTAATGCTTTAGTATAATCTACTTTTGGTCTTTCTATTGATGTTGTATCTTTTGAGTCATGTCCTGCTATTAAATTTAAAAGCATTGCACTATCTCTTACGTCTTTTGTTATTGGACCGATTTGATCAAGTGATGATGCAAATGCAACTAATCCATATCTTGAAACTAATCCATAAGTTGGTTTTAATCCTACTACTCCACAAAATGCTGCTGGTTCACGTATTGATCCTCCTGTGTCTGAGCCAAGTGCCCATGGTACCACGAAATGGGAACTTTTGAAAAACTTTTTTGACTATCATTATTTTTCTTTTCTGCTCTGATTTTTCTCTTTTGGTACATATCCATTTTAATCACTTCTTTCCATTTTATTTTACCTTAATTAGTATTACAATACCACTCTAATCATAAACGCTAATATGATTGATATAACTAAACTATAAATAGTTGTAGGATATTTTTTCGTTATCGGTAGTTAACGAGTATTTCTCGGTAACTGATTTTTTATCTAACCAATTATCTTCAATTCCATTTTCTATCATTCTTATTTTATTTTAAAAATCACTTCATTTTCTAATTCGTCAAGAATTTTTCTTTAATTTCTTTTATTGTCATTTGATAATAATTAACTCTTCTGCTTTCCTATGAAATATTGTAATATAATTCTATTTTGTTACTTTTGCTATGATATATTGTCTTTTTCAAACTTTATCAAACTCTTTTACAAATTGAATAATGTCGCTGTTTACTTTTTGAATTCGAACATCATTTATAAAATCATTATCATCAAACCATTTATAATGAATTTCATTCATTTCAAACTCATCATTATTGAATGGTTTTTCCATCTCCAATTTGTAAAAAAAATGCTGATAACTTTTTTCTATCTTTGCACTTTCCGAAAATTTTTTATGCTTTCTTATTCCTAAAAATTTTACTTTAATAAGTTCTTTTTTAAATTTAACTCATTAGATACTTTATTTCTTACTAAGCTGATATCATCACCATTTGGTAATTTGCAATTCAAAAATAAATAACAGTTCCATTTTTGATCAAAATATTGTAAATATTTTCCCTATTCATTTTTAATAATAATTGCATGCTTTCCCATAATATTCTCCTCTAATAGTAATTACTTCTTTAATAATTTTACAAATTCTTTTGGTAACTTTTTATTAGCTTCCATTTTTAATGTTTTATCGATTCCATAAATTACTTCAGCAATAGATCCAACAATTGCACAATTTGTATCCGTATCTCCACCCATTAAAAGTGTTTTTCTGATAGCATCCTCAAAACTATTACTATAGTATAAGGTATATAAGCAATTCATAATTGTTTCATAGCATGTCGTATTAAATTTTAAAAAAGGATGATATTCTAGTTTTATGTTCATTTTTTGATAAACCTCATCTTTGGATAATCCTTGATTAAAATAATATATCATAAGTGCTACAGTTGTAGCAGACTGTATTGCTTCATTAGAATTATGAGAAGAAATAGTCGCAAGTTTTGCATTTTCTATTACTTCTTGTTCTGTATGAAATAGATGTCCTATAGGTGATATTCGCATGATAGCACCATTTCCGATACTTTTCCCTTGTTCTAATGTCTTACTCCATTTTATCATTTTTGGAGAAAAAGATGTTTTAAAATAAGGCCTAAAATCAGGAGTATAATCGGAATAATTTTTTATATATTTTCTTAAATATTTTTCATAATTTTGATCGTGTAATATTGCATCTAATATTGCAACTGTTAGAATGGTATCATCACCATAAAATGCATTTTTTTCAATCACTTTATTCATATAAATTGGCTTTACCTGTTTTAATTGATCATATTCATATATACTTCCTGCTAAATCTCCAATAATAGCGCCATACATAAAACCATCTCCATTCTTACAAAGAATTATTCTTCTTTCAAATATTTTAAAGCTTTTTGATATCTTTTTCTCCTTTTAATCGTTTCTTCATCGATTACATCTAATCTTGTTTCATCAGAATTATGAATAATATCAGCAATTTTTATTTTTTTAGCAACCTTATTGGTTTTTATTTTTTTTATATATTCCATATAGTCTGTTCTTTTATCTCTAGTTAAAAGTTTTAATATTTCAATCACTTCAGAAGAAAAAATTTTTTCTAAATCTAGAAAAGTCATATCTGTATCTTCTACAACATCATGTAGTAGTGCAACTATACATTCTAATTCAGTATTCATTTGCTCAGCTAAATGGATTGGATGATAAATATAAGGAACCTGTGCTTTATCAAATTGATTCTTATGAGCTTGGTAAGCAACTCTCATAGCTTTTCTAGTACAAGGAGTGTTAATCATATTAGACCTCTTTTCTATTTTTTATTTTATCATAAATTATAAAACTAAGTAAATTATAATTTGTAAAACATGTTTTAATCAAACTATAAAAAAAATAGACATAAGTCTATTTTTAGCAACATCCTCAAAATTTTACTTTTTTAACTGTATCTTTGAATTTTGTTTCTAGCAATCAATCTTTTATTTATTCAAACAACGATTCCTTATTACTCCTCCAATTTATCGTAAAATTCTTCTAAGGACATTCTTCTATCTTTAATAGTACCATCATTTCTTATATAGATAAATCGATTACATACAGTACTCATTAACTCTTGATCAAAAGTTGAAATAATTAAACAACTTTTATATTTTTCTAAAGCAGTATTTAAGGAAGTAATGGACTCCATATCTAAATGATTTGTAGGTTCATCGAATAATAAAACATTTCCTTTTTCTAACATCATTTTAGAAAACATTACTCTTACCTTTTCTCCTCCAGATAAAACATTTACCTTTTTTAAAGCTTCTTCTTTTGAAAATAACATTCTTCCTAAAAATCCTCTAACAAAACTTGTTTCTTTATTCTCAGAATATTCTTGTAGCCATTCTGTTAAATCTAAATTGTTTTTGAAATACTCATCATGATTTTTAGCAAAATATGACAATTTTACATTACTTCCATATTTAACAGTACCACTATCTGGTTCTATTTCACGAGCAATAATCTTAAGAAGTGCAGTTTTTGCTAATTCATTGTCACCTAATATAGCAATTTTATCTTCTGGACGTATTGTAAGATTTACATTTTTTAAATATTCTTTATAGGAAATTTTTTCTAAAGTTATTGCTTCTTTTCCTAAAGGTTTTTCAATTTCAAATTGAATAAAAGGATATTTTCTACTAGAAGGCTTAATTTCTTCTAATGTAATTTTTTCTAATGATTTTTTTCTGGAGGTAGCTTGTTTTGATTTAGAAGCATTTGCACTAAATCTTCTAATAAAATCTTCTAACTCTTTTATTTTTTCTTCTTTTCTTTTATTAGATTCCAACATTTGTTTTTTAATTAATTCACTAGATTGATACCAAAAATCATAGTTTCCTACAAACATTGTAATTTTTTCGTAGTCAATGTCTACCATATGTGTACATACTTGATTTAAAAAATGTCGATCATGAGAAACTACTAAGACAGTATTTTTGAAATCCATTAAAAATTCTTCTAGCCATTTAATACTCTTATTATCAAGTCCATTTGTAGGCTCGTCTAAAAGCAATATATCAGGATTCCCAAAAAGAGCTCTCGCTAACAATATTTTTACTTTCTCTTTATCTTTTAACTCTTTCATTTGTTTTTCTAAATAGCTATTATCTAATCCTAATCCAGATAAAAGAATAGATGCATCACTTTCTGCTTGCCAACCATTTTTTTCTTCAAACAATGCCTCTAGTTCTCCTGCACGAATACCATCCTCCATAGAAAAATCAGATTTCATATAAATTGCTTCTTTTTCTTTCATAATTTTATATAACTCTTCATCACCCATTAAGATTGTTTCTAAAACAGCATAGTCATCAAATTCATTATGATTTTGACGCAAAACAGAAATTCTTTCTCCTTTACCTATTATAATTTCACCTTTTGTAGAATCTACTTCTCCACTAATAATCTTTAAAAAGGTAGACTTTCCAGCACCATTTGCTCCAATAATTCCATAACAATTGTTCCCAGTAAATTCTAAATTAACATCTTTAAATAACACTCTACTTCCATATCTTAATTCTATATTAACTGCCTTTAACATAATCTCACCTCAATGATTTTATTTTATCAAAAAAAAATAAAAAAGGCTACTTTTTCATTTTTTATTTATTTTATGATTTTTCTAAATAGATTAATTGTCCATTAAAATAAGTATTACCATTAAAATTACCAGTTAATGGAGTTACAAATAACACACCATCTCTAATAGTTACATATCCTCTAACGCCATCATAAGTAAGAGTCGTTCCTTGTGGAAGTGATAATGGCAGAGGTAATCCACTCGCTACACTATATTCGATATTTTGTAAAAGTGGGGAATTATAATATACTGAAAAATCACAAATTACAATTTTTCCATATTTCGAATATTGTACAAACCCTCCTGATAAAAGATTAGTTGCATTTTGAATAGAAGTATTTAATCTTTGATTAATACTACTAATAGAACTAGTAAGAGAAGTGACATCACTATTATGTTTGCTTTCTAAATTGCTAATCTTCCCTATTATTTCAGTATGATCAATATCAATATTATTAATATTCGTGGCCATCGTTTCATAGGTATCTGTTGATGCTGTAGTGATTCCTTTATTCGTAATTGCAGCAGCTACTAATTCTTTTCCTGTTGTTGCCTCATTATATAATTCATCTAATGCACTATTTACAGTTTTATTTTGATAAGTTACATTTTTGGATGATATTGTAGTTGCTGCAATGACTCCTATTGCTCCAAATATCATTCCACCGATTATGATTCCTATTATTATATTTTTCATTTTATCAATCCTTTCCTACATCACAAAAAAGAGAGGTTTATACCCCCCCCCCGTTTGCTTTTAGCAAACTTAAGAAATTTGCTACTAACAAACTATATTATTATTTACTTTTAACAATGTTATTGTATCAAAACTAAATTATTTTTTCAATCGTTTAAGCAATATTTTTTATTTTCACTTTTTGATAATCATCAGCATTATAGAAAGATAAATTTTTGATTTCAACTTCATATTCGTTCTTTTTTAACTGATATTCTTTTAAATTTTCTAATAAATGTTTTGTTTCTTCAAAACTCAATTTATTTTTTTCTTGTTCTAAATCGTAACGTTCAAATTTTTTATAAATTTCATCAATTTTTTGCTGTAATTCAAATGGATTCAATTTCGAAATAGAATCATAATCGGCAATAGATCTTTGATTTTTAAAAAATTCAACAGATTCTTCTGATGTAAATTTTTCAAATCCAAGTCTAGACGTATAATGTGTTTTAAATTCACTTAACACGCAATCTGGAATACTATCTAAATTCACAATATCTTCTATTTCTACATAACATACATTATTTCTTATTACCTTCATAAATAAAACTCCTAATTAATTTGATATTCTAATGAATAGGCCTCACTTAAATCTATATCACTTGTAATGGTTACTGTAATACTATTCTCACCTGTTAAAGTATCTCCTAAGGCACCATGTAATGTTGTAATCATAGAACCATTTTCTGTTTTAAAGACAACATCAAATTGATTTACTGTAACTTCCTCTTTTGAATTGTTTTTTACTGTCACTTGAAAAGTAGAAATTCCATCTTGATAACTTAATAAAACATCACTCATTGTTAAATTATTCATTGTTTGTTCTGCTATAATTCCACTATTATGATTAATCTTTGAATTCGAAATATTCTCCTTATTAAAGCTACATCCTGTTAATAATATAACCACTAATAAAATTAATATTTTTTTCATGTTTCCTCCAAATTACAACATTTTTTTAGCTCTTCTACTCGTTCTTTAAAAACTCCTTTTGTAATAAAGCTTCCGACTACAATAATATCACACTTTTTTAAATTTTCAATATTACTAGAATTAATACCACCATCTACTTCAATCTGAAAAGAATTATTATATTCTTTTTTATATTGAACTAATTCTTCTATTTTTAAATAAGTAGATTCTAAAAATACTTGTCCACCTAATCCCGGTTCTACACTCATTACTAAAACCAAATCTAAATATGGTAGATATGATTTTATCTCTTCTACTGTTGTAGATGGTTTAATAGACATTCCTGCTTTGATTCCTTTTGACTGAATCAACTTAATCCATTCTAAAGGATTTCCAATTTCATAATGAAAGGTCATATATTCTGGTTTTATTTTAGAATAATCTTCTATATACTCTTTCGGATTTTCTACCATTAAATGAATATAATTTTTCTCTAATTTACACTCAAATAAAACTTTATTTAATAATTCTCTAATAAAATTTCGATACTTACTTGTTCCAAAAAAGACTTGAAATGTTTGATCAAAATTTGCAACAAAATTTTCATAATTTTCTTCTACTATCTTAAAAATTAAAGCTTCTGTATAATCTTTCATTCATATTTCCCCCTCTTTTTGGTGTCTACTATAACAAAATCATTATTTTTTGTCAAATTATGTTATAATACCTTAAATGGTGAAGGTTGAAAAAATCATTAAATTAAAATACACAAAAGGAATTCAAAAAAAGTTACAACAATAATTTTCTTTTGAACATCAATCACTGCACATTTTTTTCTAAAATATTTTGTTAAAATGATTTTACTGACAACTAGAAAATACAAGAAATGGTTTTGTTTTGCGCTCTATAGTATGCCCAATAACAATTCATTATTATACAATAAACAAAAGATGTTGAGAATTTAAATTTTATATTCAACTCAATTTATGACTTTCAGAGAACTGAAAGGACAAAGAAAGGAATGTTAGTTAACTATGAATACAATTTTAGTCAGCGATAAAATATATTCTGAAAAAATATTTAATGAAGGATTTGAAAGTAAGTTATATTTAAAAGAAGGAATACTTTACAAAATCTTTAAAACCGAAGATAAATCTATTTTGAAAAATAAAATAGAAAAATTAGAAATATTAAAATCTTATAAGATGGAAGATATCAATCCTTTAGACTTTATTCAAATAAATGGAAAAATAAAAGGATATACAATGTTACCCTTTAAAGACAGTAAACCTTTAGACATTTTTTTGCATAATAAAAAAGAAAAATTGAGAATTTTGAAAATCATTTTAGAAAAGATTTCTATCTTACACCAAAAACATATTATATTTGGAGATATCAATATTTCTAATATTTTAATTCAAAATGGACAAGTACATTTTTGCGATTATGATAATTATAAAGTTGAAAATTTCAATTTTGATATCACCAATTACTTAGAAAATATCTACTTATCAAAATTAGAAGCTGATGAATATTTAGATTTATATATGTTCAATTTATTAACAATTTCTTATTTAAAACGAATTTATGAACCTTATACATTAATTTATTTAAAAAATGGATTACCAATTTATTTAGATACAATTCAAAATAGAAATAGTTTACAAAATATGTTTCTTTTAGAAAATAAAGAAGAAATAACTCCTTTTATAGAACATACAAAAAGATATCATTTGTTTTGATATCTTTTTATAAACTCTTTCTTATATGTAATAAATTTATCATTTTGAATAGAGGTTCTGATTTCTTCTACTAAACGAATTAGAAAACGAATATTATGAATAGATAAAAGTCTACCTCCTAATGATTCATTTGAAACAATTAAATGTCTAACATAGGCTTTTGTAAAATTTTTACAAGTATAACAATCACAATGCTCTTCAATTGGAGTAAAATCTTCTTTATATTTGGCATTTTTAATATTGATTTTTCCATCTCTAGTAAAAGCATTTCCATGTCTAGCAATACGGGTAGGAAGAACACAGTCAAACATGTCAACTCCTCTTTCTACACCTTCTAAAATATCGATAGGATCCCCTACACCCATCAAATATCTTGGTTTATCAATTGGAAGATACTCAATTGCATCATCAATCATTTTATACATAGTTGGCTTATCTTCTCCGACACTAGTTCCTCCGATAGAATATCCATCAAAATCCATTTTCACAGTTTCGATTGCTGAATATTTTCTTAAATCTTCATATTCTCCACCTTGAACAATTCCAAATAAAGATTGATTAGGATTATTAAATGCTTCTTTTCCTCTTTTAGCCCATCTTAAAGTTCGCTCTGTAGATGCCTTAGCATACTCATAAGTAGCTGGATAAGGAATACATTCATCAAAACTCATAGCAATATCACTATCTAATTTATTTTGAATTTGAATAGAAAGTTCTGGAGTTAAAAATAATTTTTTTCCATCCAAATGACTTTTAAAATGAACTCCCTCTTCTACAATGTCTTTTTTCTTATTTTTTGCTAAAGAAAAAACTTGAAATCCACCACTATCTGTTAAAATAGGACCATCATAATTCATAAATTTATGAAGCCCTCCAGCATGAGCAACAACATCTTCTCCAGGTCTTAGACTTAAGTGATAAGTATTCGATAAAATGACAGCACTATGCATCTCTTTTAGTTCCTCTGGAGTTAGTGTTTTTACATTTCCCAAAGTACCAACAGGCATAAACATAGGTGTTTCATAACTTCCATAATTAGTATGCAATATTCCATATCTTGCTTTATTTTCATTTTTTAGTAATTCGTATTTTATTTTCATAATACACCTCGCTTATCCATTATACAAAATTTTTGAAATTTTCACAAATAAAAAAATCACATTTTGTGACTTTTTAAATTCTCCAGTTTGGTGTACCACACCCAAAATCATTGGGAAAATGTTTTGGTAATAAACTAATGACAGTGACTTTATTACTTTTTGCTACAAATAAATCATCATTATATAATCTACAATAATTTTCCAAAACAAAAAATGCATCACGCTTTTTTCTCAACTTGAAACGTGAGTGTAGTACTTGATGAGGGTGTTACATCATCTAAATTAATTGTCAATGTATGAGTAGCATCATCATAAGAATATTTTTCCTGTGGTGCTTTTACATCATCAATTGTAACACTATCTGGTACAAATTCTACTAAAGTTGTATCAATAACGTCTGTGATAACTGGGCTAGCATAATTTTGATTGGTTTGATTATCAATAGTTATAGTATAAGTAAGATATCCGCCACTCCAATTTTGTTTATCTGCTTCTTTAGTTAAAGTTAATCCACTTATGATATTTACTTTTGAAGTATTTGAAGTAAGTGTTGTTTGGATATTATTATAATTTCCAACGGATGTTACAGTATTTTCTAATTCGTTCATAGTCACCTCCCTCTTAGTTAATCATATGTATTGAAGAATTTGATTATTATTTATTCAAATCATTTCATCAAAATTTATAAAAAAAAGAATACCCATTAGATATTCTTTATCTTTTCTACATCAATTGTAGTTTCATGACCATTTAAATCAATTTGATAAGAAAGATTTTCTTTTTCTATTAATTCTAATGATAAAGTTTCATTTTTAATAAACTCTTCAAAATGTTGAATAGCCTCTTTCGCTTCATCATCTGTTTTATAATATAAACGAATACGATCTACGATATTGAAATCTTTTTCTTTTCTTAGGTTTTGAACTTTTGAAACTAACTCTCTAGCAATTCCTTCTTCTATTAACTCTGTTGTTAGAGTTGTATTTAAAACTATAAAGTTATTATTTTCGGTTGCTACATCAAATCCTTCTTTAGATGAATAACGGATATCTACCATTTCTTTTGTTACTTCAAAATCTTCTCCACTGATAAATACTGTAATATTTTGACCATTATTTAAAGAATTTACTTCTTCTAATGTTAATTTCGATAATACTTCTGTAAATTCTTTTATTTTAGATCCTAATACTTTTCCAACAACTTTAAAATTAGGTTTTACAATAAAATTCATATAATTATTTAAATCCGTTGTAAAAGTTACTGTCTTTACATTTAATTCTTCTTCTATTAAAGATGTTAAATCAGCAATTAAGTTCTTATTTTTACCATCAATAATTACTTCACTGATTGGTTGTCTAACTTTAATTTTAGATTCTTCTCTAGCATTTCTTCCTAGACTAATAAGATCTCTAATTAAATCCATTTTTTCTTCTACTTTTTCATTGATTAATGATTCATCACAAGTTGGATAATCTGCTAAATGAACAGATTCTTCGTTTGTTAAATTAGTATAAATTTCTTCTGTTGTATAAGGAATAATTGGAGCACATATTTTACATAAACCAACAAGTACTTCATAAGTTGTTCGATAAACACTTTTTTTAGAATTATCTAATTCACTAGACCAAAATCTATTTCTATTTCTTCTAATATACCAGTTTGATAAATCATCTGAAACAAAGGAAGTAATTTCTTTTACAACTAAATTCAAATCAAATTGATCATAATATGTCGTTACATTTTTCACTAATTTGTTAAATTTACTTAATAACCATTTGTCAATTTCTTCTCTTTCTTCATATGGGACATTGCACTTTTCAATATCAATGTTATCAATATTAGCATATGTTTGAAAGAATGTATATGTATTTTTAAATGGATTAAAGAATTTAGAATGAACTTCTTTGACTCCGGCTTCGGAAAATTTAAGTGGTGTCCATACAGGTGATGCATATAACATATACCATCTAATATTATCTGCACCATATTTTGTCATTATTTGTACAGGATCAATAATATTTCCTACTGATTTAGACATTTTTTTACCAAATTCATCTAACATCATATCATTTACAACCACATTTTTAAAGGATGATTTTCCTGAAATAATGGTTGATATTACTAATAATACGTAAAACCATCCACGAGTTTGATCCAATCCTTCTGCTATAAAGTCTGCTGGAAATTGAGATTCAAATAATTCTTTATTTTCAAATGGATAATGAAATTGTGCATATGGCATAGAACCAGAATCGAACCATACATCCATTACATCTGTTACTCTATTCATAACCTTACCACATTCAGAGCATTTTATATGTAATTCATCTACATAAGGACGATGTAATTCCATTTCACGAACATTGATATCTTCAATTATTTTTTCTTGTAATTCATCTAGTGAACCAATAACTTCTCTATGTCCACATTCACAAGTCCAAACAGGAAGAGGACATCCCCAATATCTATTTCTTGAAATACCCCAATCAATCATATTTTCTAGCCAATTACCAAATCTTTTTTCACCAACATATGCTGGATACCAATTTATTTTTTTATTTTCTTCAATAATTTTATCTTTATATGCTGTAGTTTTAATATACCATGCTGGTTTTGGGTAACTGATTAGAGCTGATTTACATCTCCAACAATGTGGATAATCATGGGTAATTTTAATTTTCTTAAACAATTTATCGTTTTCTTTTAACCATTTAATAATTTCAATTTCTAAGTCTTTATCAGTAACTAATCTACCTTTCCATGGACCTTCTAAGTAACATCCATCTTCTCCGACTGGATTTATAAATCCAATGCCATTTTTTTGACATACTCTATTATCATCATCACCAAAGGCTGGAGCAATATGAACGATACCAGTACCATCTACTGCAGTAACATAATTATCTGCTATTACTTCATGACATTTTCCTTCTACTTTTACAAATGGCATTAATTGTTCGTACTGAATACCAACTAAATC
>OIZF01001382.1_pt1 | contig 14202 bp, 12 predicted proteins | sample 1588471 | NCBI WGS metagenome assembly OIZF01 (sample SAMN03283279) | human gut metagenome | biome: human-associated habitat; material: feces | host: Homo sapiens | place: Peru | collected 2012
CCGGGAGGGATGAATCCCTCCCCTGCAACCCCCGCCTTCCCCCTTGGGGGAAGGTGGCCCCGCAGGGCCGGATGAGGGGCAACCTCCCACCGCCGCCCGTTCCCGGGTAAGCCGTAGGGGGCGGCGTCCCCCGACGCCCCGGGCAGCCTCCCGCCAACACCCCGGGAGGGATGAATCCCTCCCCTACAACCCCTGCCTTCCCCCTTGGGGGAAGGTGGCCCCGCAGGGCCGGATGAGGGGCGACCTCGCGTCGCCGCCCGCTCCCGGATAACCACCCGCGGAGGGGTCAAGACCCCTCCCTACGGACCGAACCGTTGACGGGTGCCTACACCACCCCCCGGGCCGGGCATGCCCGGCCCCTACCGCGCAACGTAATGACCGGTTCTACATCACCCAAAAAGGAGGCTCCCACACATGAACCGCACACTTCCGCTCATCCTGACCGCTGCCCTCCTGCTCACCGCCTGCGCGTCCGCCGTACCGGCACAACCCGCCGCCGCCACAACCTCCCCCTCCGCCGCAGCGTCCTCCCCGGCACAACCTGACGCCGCAGCGTCCTCCCCATCACAGCCCACCGCCGAAACCTCCGCCCCGCCGCTTACCCCCAAATTCCCCGTCGGCCATCTTCTCACCCTCCCCCAGAACCAAAACAGCGGCCCCGTCTGGAACACCGGCGACGCGCTCTATGAGCTCCGGGACGCCAGCAATATGACCCCCGAGGCCCTCGTCCTCAAAACCGACTACGCGGCCCTGACCCAGTCCGTCTACTGCGATATTCCCGGCTGCACCCACGACTCCGACGCTTGCCCGGCCTACCTGGCCAGCGACTTCTGCGTCGGCGTCATGGCCGTGGACGGCACGGTCTACACCTATCCCGGCGAGCTGACAAACGTCGCCCCAACGCAGATTTACCGCATCGACCCCGCCGCCGGCAAAACGCCCGTGGCCGCGGTGCCCGATGCCCTGCCCCACCACATGCAGCTGCAATGGTGCGACGAGTACGCCCTGTACGGCTGCCCCCTCGCCGCCAGTCATCAGCCCGGCACCCTCTACCGCTGGGACTGGCAAAATGACACGGTGCAGACCATCCCGATGCTGGCCGACGAGAAGATCATCGCCTGTGAGGGAAGCCGCTTCCTGACGATCCGCATCGAGGCGAACGAGCCGTTCCCCAATTTCGGCAGCACCGAGCAGGAAAAAGCCATTTTGGCGCACGCCGTCTACGTCTACGCCTGGCTCGACCCCGCCACCGGCGCGCGGGAGAAAATCTGCACGCGCCCCTACGCGGACGGCTATTTCCACAACTATTACGACGGCAGGATCTACTACACCGGCAATTTCCGCAATGCCGACACCCCCGGCCAACAGGCCGCCCTGCTGTACTTTGACACCGCCGACGGCACCGAGAAAACGCTGCTCGAGACCATCCCGCTTGACACCTACGGCATCGATATGTGCGTACCCTTCAGCCCGGCGTTTGCGGGCGTGCCGCAGCGGTATCTCCGCGTGCTGAACGTCGGGGACGCCTACGCGGACTGCCTGCTGGACATGGAGACCGGCGACGTCCTCCCGGCCCCCGCGGTCACGGCGGAGGGCGTGCGCCGCCCCGCGCTGCTGCTGGCCTGCACCGCGTCGGGCCAGTGGCTGACAACCGCCAACCCCCGCGACAGCTATGACCCGCAGTACAGCCTCTACGCCCTCTGGGACCCGGCAGACTTTTTGGCCGACGGGCAGCCCGCCGCGTGGGTCACGATGTATGCGACAGAATGAACGGTTGTATAATTATGCGCAAAAACGCCGATTTGTCCACAAGACAAGAACACCGGCACGCCTGCCGCAAACAAAATTTTGAAAAGTAAGCCAAAACTACTTGAAAAATTGCTTTTATGGTGGTAACATGAAGGCGGTGTTTGAAACTATATAAAGGAGTGTCGTTTTATGGCAATTCAGAATGCTTACCTGCAGGGCGTATATGAGGGCCTTGCAAAGCGCAACCCCGAGCAGAAGGAGTTTCTGCAGGCTGTTGAGGAAGTCCTCGAGAGCCTGGAGCCCGTTGTGGCTGCCCACCCCGAGTACGAGAAGGCCGGTCTGATCGAGCGCCTTGTCGAGCCCGAGCGCATCATCATGTTCCGTGTGCCCTGGGTCGATGACGCCGGTAAGGTCCAGGTCAACCGCGGCTACCGTGTGCAGTTCAACTCTGCCATCGGTCCCTACAAAGGCGGCCTGCGTTTCCACCCCTCTGTCAACCTGTCTATCCTGAAGTTCCTGGGCTTTGAGCAGTGCTTCAAGAACAGCCTGACCGGCCTGCCCATGGGCGGCGGCAAGGGCGGCGCTGACTTTGACCCCCACGGCAAGTCTGATGCCGAGGTCATGCGTTTCTGCCAGAGCTTTATGACCGAGCTGTACCGCCACATCGGCCCCGACACCGACGTGCCCGCCGGTGATATCGGCGTTGGCGGCCGTGAGGTCGGCTACCTGTTTGGCCAGTACAAGCGCCTGCAGAATGAGTACACCGGCGTGCTGACCGGCAAGGGCATCCCCTTCGGCGGCTCTCTCGCCCGTACCGAGGCCACCGGCTACGGCCTGTGCTACTTCACCAAGGAGATGCTGGCCGACGCCGGCAAGAGCTTTGAGGGTCAGCGCGTTGTGATCTCCGGCTCCGGCAATGTGGCCACCTACGCCAACCAGAAGGCCACCCAGCTGGGCGGCAAGGTCATCGCCATGTCCGACTCCAACGGCTACATCGTGGACGAGAACGGCATTGACTATAAGGTCATCAAGGAGATCAAAGAGGTTAAGCGCGCCCGCATCAAGACCTATCTGGAGTATGTCCCCACCGCCAAGTACGTCGAGGGCAGCCAGGGCATCTGGACCGTCCCCTGCGACATCGCCCTGCCCTGCGCCACCCAGAACGAGCTGCACCTGGACGGTGCCAAGGCTCTGGTTGCCAATGGCTGCTACTGCGTAGCCGAGGGTGCCAACATGCCTTCCACCCCTGATGCCATCGCTTACCTGCAGCAGAACGGCATCCTGTTTGCCCCGGCTAAGGCATCCAACGCCGGCGGTGTTGCTACCTCCGGCCTGGAAATGAGCCAGAACAGCCTGCGCCTGTCCTGGACTTTCGAGGAAGTGGATGAGCGCCTGCACAACATCATGGTCAACATCTATAAGACCGCTGCCGCCACTGCCGAAAAGTACGGCATGAAGGGCAACCTGGTCGCCGGTGCCAACATCGCCGGTTTCGAGAAGATCGCCTCCGCCATGATGAGCCAGGGCATTGTCTGATACAAACGCAGACAGCCGGGTGAACTCCCGGGAAAAATTGCATAAAGTTTTTTAGTAAAACCTATTGACACACACGCCGTGCTGTGGTATTATAATCAAGCACCGCGAAACAGCGTGTGTGTCATATATCGCGGAGTAGAGCAGATGGTAGCTCGTCGGGCTCATAACCCGGAGGTCGCAGGTTCAAGTCCTGTCTCCGCAACCACTTAAAAAGAGCGTTAGAACGTGAAGTTCTAACGCTCTTTTTTCATTCTATTAAATGCCGCAGCCATCGAAAGTTCAACAAAAGTTCAACACGCACATGCAGCGACCCGGAAAGTGCTGCTAAAGGCAAGGCCCCGGTGCTGTTGTTCCTCGCAAAATTATAAAAGCGGGAGTAGTGGCCTATCAAGGGGCTTTCGCGGCATATCCTCGCTCTGAAAACCGGGCTGCGGTATTCCACGTTCCCCTTGACAGTCCCCTATCCCGCTTTTGTCCGCTAATCGCGGAACAACCCGCAACCACTTATCCCGATGGGATAACGTAGGCCGAGATTGGGAAAACGAAAGCGAGGACAAAAGCAATGAAAGACACAGTCAAGACATCGAGGACGGCTGGCTACTTGGAGAAGATTTTCCGGGCGCTGAACGCAAAATATTTCGACAACGAACTGGAAGAACCTATCATCACGATACAGAGCACCCCCAAGGCATACGCACACGTCACCATTGCCAAGGCGTGGCAACGCGGAGATACAACCCGCAGGGAATTAAACATCGGCGCAGGAACGCTTGACAGAAGTATTTTTGAGGTTGTCGCGTCGGAACTCCACGAGTGCGTACATATTTACAATATGCAAAACGGTATACAGGATTGCAGCAGGGGCGGCGCGTACCACAACAAAAAGTTCAAAGAGGCCGCCGAAGCCCGCGACCTCAAAATTAGTTACGACCCGCGTATCGGTTGGAGCATCACCGAGCCGACAGAAGCCCTTTGCGAGTTTGTCATTGAGCAGGGCTGGGATGACATCAATATGAACCGCATCGAGAGCAGCTACACACCGCGCGGCAAAGGGGCAGGAAACGCCACAGGCAAGCCTACGAGCGGCAACAGCAACCCGAACAGCCACAGCATCAAATATGTCTGCCCCTGCTGTGGAAACAGCGTAAGAGCCACCAAAGCGGTGCATATCATGTGTATGGATTGTAATGAACCGATGCAATCCCAATAATAAGAAAATCCGGGAGCAACACTGCCCTCGGACTTTTTGATGTTAACTTTTCAAAATATGTAATGACAGTCTAATGTTGTCGCGTTTCACGACGACATTAGATGAATACGAAATTTTTGGACGATACGCCGCCGATATTCTTTATATTTATTTTCTAAAAGAGTATCAAAAAATCTATGCTGAAAAAACTGCTTGATCGGCGAAGCCGACCCACAAAAAGATGGGGTAATATGAGAGTAACTTCTCTTGACATCCGTTGAACCGCGTGTTAACATTTCATAGAATAGGGTTATTGTTGGATTTTGAAATGTCAAACTAACAAAAAGGCGGTGTCCGTATGATAGCATATGATAAGACCGATGCAAAAAGCATTGAAACCTACGCCAAAAGATTAGTGGGGCATACATTTTCTGATGTTATAAAATGGGCGGAAGTATCTTCCGACTATACCTATAATAAAAAATCCAGAAAAGGCGGCCTTGGAAATTTAATTGAAGAGTGCTATTTCGGTTATGCCGCCAACGGAAGAAGCGAAGCAGACTTTTCCGAAGCTGGGGTAGAACTTAAAGTGACACCAATCGAAACCCGCAAAAAGGGGCAGTACGCAGCGGGCGAAAGATTAGTTCTTACTATGATAAGCTATAAAGAGCCGATTACCCACGATTTTGAAAACTCGCATATGTGGCAAAAAAGTCAGCTTCTGCTTATTGTCTGCTATTTGCGTGACCGTTCCTTAAAGGATAATCTTCTTTATGAGATTCAGTACGCTTCACTATTTACGCCCCCGGAAAAAGACCTCGTTATAATCCGCAATGATTATGAAATCATTGTAAGTAAAATTGAAAAGGGACTTGCACAAGAACTATCCGAAAGCGATACGATGTACCTTGGGGCTTGTACAAAAGGCGCAACGGCTGCAACAAGTTTTGTGTCGCAGTTTTACCCGCCCTATATTCCTGCAAAACGCCGTGCATATTGCTATAAGCAGTCTTACATGACGTATGTTATCAATACCTATATTGCGCAAAAGTCGAAAGAACAAGAGGCTATAATTGAGAATCCAGAGGTCTTGAGAAAGACTTCGTTTGAACGCTATTTGATTGAGTATAAACTCGCGCCTTTTGTGGGAAAAACAGATAAAGAATTGTGCCATATTTTGAACAGGGAATACAATGACAACAAAGCGCAATGGATTGATTTGACATATAGGATGCTTGGAATTAAGAGCAATAGTGCAGAAGAATTTGTCAAAGCTAATATTGTTGTCAAGACAATAAGGATTGAGAGTGACGGTAAAATCAGGGAAAATATGAGTTTTCCGGCGTTTAAGTATAAAGAAATCATCAAAGAAAATTGGGATGATTGCGAACTTCATCAGTATTTTTCAGAGACAAAATTCCTTTTTGCAGTTTTCGAGAAAGATGGCGATTGCTATCGCTTTAAGGGGGCAAAACTTTGGAATATGCCCTATAAGGATTTGGAAGAAACTGTGCGGCAAGGCTGGCAACGCACGATTGATACAATCCGCAAAGGCCCGAAGCTGACCCCTAAAATGCAAAAGGACGGATATGTGGTACTGAATGATTTTCTGAAAGAGTCTGACGATATAATTATTCATGTCAGACCGCACACAAAGAAATCCTATTACCTATTCCCGGATGGAACACATTACGGAAATGGTACTTTGGCTAATGCGAACGAGTTGCCGGATGGTCGTTGGATGACAACGATGTCTTTTTGGCTTAATAGTTCTTATGTGTTGAAACAGCTTCAATCGCTAGATTAAATATTATATTTACAGGAACGGTGTACGATGGATAAAACAATATGTGAGCTTTTTGCGGGCGTTGGTGGATTCCGACTTGGATTTGAGCGGGAATCCGCAGACTGGCGTACAGTTTGGTTCTCGCAATGGGAGCCGGGAAAAAAGCGTCAGTGGGCTCACGACTGCTATGTATCTCATTGGGGAGATATTGACGAAAATACAGGGATTGACATAGCGGCAGTAGATAAAAGCGAAATTCCCAATCATAATTTGTTGGTAGGCGGTTTCCCCTGTCAAGACTACTCTGTGGCTAGGCCGTTAACTGGAAGTCACGGTTTAGAAGGAAAAAAGGGTGTGTTATGGTGGCAAATCCGCGACACGCTCGAAGTTAAACAAGCGCCATTTGCATTATTTGAAAATGTTGACCGTCTGGTGAAATCTCCATCTACACAGCGCGGGCGTGACTTCGGTGTTATGTTGGCTTGTCTTGCAGATTTGGGCTACTCGGTGGAATGGCGCATTATAAATGCAGCTGAATACGGAGCAGCACAGCGCCGCCGCCGTACATTTATTTTTGCATATAAGAATAATACAAACTACGGTATGCAAATGGAAAACTATGCAGCGGATGAAATCATTGCAGATGAGGGCTTTTTTGCAAAGACATTTCCGATTCAGCCGCTGGAAAATATGACGATAAAGAATACTAAAATAGATTATTCTGATATTGTCGAGGTTTCAAACAACTTCCGATTTGCATTTGAAAACGCGGGCTATATGAAAGATGGCCGTGTCTATACGGTACAGGTTACGCCGATTTTTGAAAAGCCCACAACTCTCCGCGAAATTGTTGTTTCTGATGCTGATGAAAAGTACTATCTTGGAGACAATCTGGAAAAGTGGTTGTACCTAAAAGGCTCGAAAAAGATTCAGCGCAAAAGCAAGGCGGGTTTTGAATACACATTCTCCGAGGGTGCGGTTGCTTTCCCAGATTCGTTGGATTTGCCAGCGCGGACAATGCTCACATCGGAATCAAGCGTTAACCGCAGCACCCATGTTATTGCAGATCCAGTGACAGGCAAATACCGTTTGTTGACCCCCCTTGAAGCAGAACGGATTCAAGGTTATGGTGATGACTGGACGAACACAGGGATGCCAGAAAAATTTAGATATTTTTGTATGGGAAATGCTCTTGTTGTGCCAATGGTTACACGAATGGCAAAAACAATGGATGACATTTTCGACAATGAGGACTAAAACAAAGAGAGGGCGCATGGATCGCGCCCTCTTTTTGCATTTAATTGATGTTAACATTTCAAACCAGTGAATCGTCAAAATAGTACGCTTGAAAAACTGTACCATCTGCGGTGATGAAACGTCCCTGTGCATCCGATGGAATCTGTTCCGCTGCGCGGCCATCGCCGATGATGATTGTTGAGAGCGTAGCATCTGCACGTCCACAAATACGGACATTAAGATTATTTTTAATTTGTCCGGGCAGGATGTTGGCATCCGGGCGTTGCGTGGCAAGAATCAAGTGGATTCCAAAGGCACGTCCCTGCCGAGCGAGAGTCGAAAGGCGGGCTTCAATTTGCGAAAGAAGTTCTTTACGGTCTTTGTCTGCCCCGGTCTTATCCAGCAGTTCGGCGACTTCATCGCACGAAAAAATGATGCGGTTTAGAAAGTGGTTTGTTTTCTGGAAATAGTCGGTAATATTTGAAACATCGGCTTCTACAAACAATTTCTTACGCTCTTCTAATTCCTCAACCAGACGGTTGAGAAGTTCCAGCAAGTCTTTTTCAGTTGTAATGATGTGGGAAAAACGATGCCACAACTTGCCAAAATCAACGCCGCCCTTAAAATCTGCAATATACACAATATCGGACTGTTGAATACACTGCCACAGGATACAACGGAGAAGTACGGTTTTGCCACTTCCAGTGTTTCCACCGATTAGAATGTGAGGGGTCTTGTTGAGGTCAATAATTATATCCCCAGTCAGACCACGGCCAACAATCAGCAAGTTGTCATTGTGGCGTAATACATATGAATCATTCCAGCGGAGTAAATCGAAAACGTGACCCGGCTGAACACAATGCAGTGTGATTGTCCTGCGGTCACGCCCCTCATGGATTGATTCAATCAGCATATTGAGGGCGGTTTCGATTACGAGTTGTGCGTCAACCCATTTCTTGAGGGGAAAGCCGGTACAAGAATAGGTGTACGCAACTACATTATGGTCGAGAAATTCCATCCGAATAAGGTAGGGCGCTTCATCTGCATGGTTTACAAAACCTACGCGGGAAAAATTACGCTGCATTTCCAGCGCACCCGGAACATAGCCGATGAGAGCCGCACACAGAGGAACAAAACAGATGAAAGTCACGATGCCGAAAATAACCATGATGTTGTTGAGTACGGCAGGAATGTTGTGCGGCCAGTAGATTACGGTGCAGAGCAGGGCATCCAGCAGAAGCAGCGCAATAAGCAGATTGCGCTTGCGGGGATTGGTGGCCGCATTGTAGAAACCGTTTTTTACGGTGCAAAGGAAGTTGCGGAGGTTGGTACGAGCGTTGAGGTCATTATTGCTTGGATTAGTCATAACAATACCTTTCCGGCTGTTCATTAGCCTGTAAATAGTTTTGTGTCGATTCTGTTGGTTACATCAATGAAAGATTGCTGAACAGAATCGTAACTTTCGACATAGGAAACATCAAAATCAGAGCAAAGTTTTTTAAGGGACTCTTTTTGCAAACTGTTTTCAGTTGCAAATTGTGCAGGAATGCTGTTCTTCCCCTCGCCAATAAGCTGATAAGATTGTTTGTTGTCATTGTAAATGTAAAGACTTTTATGTGTCTTTGTAAGCATAATCATTTCTTTACATCTACGCATTAGCTGTTCAATGGGTTCACTTGGATTTTCATATGCGGTATGAAAATCTTCAATGGTGAGAACGGTCGTAATGATTATCAGCTTGACTTCCAGCCAGCGGTCACGGTAGCGGGCGCTTACAGAAGAAGCTGAGTTATTGTCTAGCATTTTCAAAAGGTCGCTGAGTGAAAAGGATTCGGGGCGCAGGTCATCTAAGATGAGAGCGTCTTGCCCGCCGTAGTCTTGCACCGGGTCACGGCTGCTGCCGGATAAACAGTAGCTAAGACCGCGCTTTTCACAGATTTGTTTTGCAAGAGTTGTTTTTCCTGCACCCGGTTCGCCGTAAATGTAGATTACTTCAATTTCACGGTCAGAGCAGGACTTGATTTTCGTTTGTCGATATTCAAACGCTTTTTCAAAGTCGGTTTTGTGGTCCATATACATCCCCATAGAGATGTACTCCATGAGATTATAGGGACGGATTTCGCCAGCTTCAATTTTTGTGAGGACGTTTCGGAACGACTTGTTTTGTGCGTGCCATGCTTCACTTTCGGCACGGATTTCTTTCCACTTAAATCCCGGCTGAGCGATGACTTCTTTATCATCGTACTGGTGCTTTTCTGGAGCGTTGCGGTGCGTTAGATAGGAGATTGCACCGCCAATGTCAGAAACCATGCGTTTACCAGCGGGACGTTTTTGATGGATTTTGTTGACATAGTTTTTACTGACACCAACATAGCCACCAATCGTGGAAGGCTCATAGGAATCGTTCAATTTTAGAATCAGATGTATATGAGGCTTTTTGAGGTTTCCCTCTTCATCTGTGTCTTTGTCGTGGATAATGTATACCCAATGTTCGATTTTGTCGTTGCTGTTAAGATTTTCTTCGAGTTTCTCTTTCCAGTTATCGGGATACCCCGGAAGGTACTCGATTTGTTGTACGATTTCGCAAACACGCAGACCCATTTGTTTTTATCACTTCCTTTTGATTACCACATATCTACCACATACAGACCTGTCAAGGAGCCAATCAGGACAAGCCCCCTGATTGGCTCAGATACTATAACGGTAGGCTTTTTGGGGGGTTATGTAGTTTATGTTATAGTGGTAAGCAAGCCTACCACATAACAAACAATTCATGATCGCCCCGCATGGCGGGGCGACCCAAAGGGAAAAAAGTAGCGACGGCTGGCGTGAGATGCTTTGTGGCATCCCCCTCCTGCCGCCGCTTGGCGCTTAACCGTTGATAACGGTTACACCATCTGCAGATGCCTTAAGATTGATGGCATCAATGCCACGCTGCCCCTTAACGTAGGTGGGATAGATACCCAGTTTAAGGTTCGTGAACTTGGCGAGGTGGTCGTAGGCCTCTTCACCGAGCAGCTGCTTTCCGGGGATTTTGACATCCAAGCGTTCGCCAAAGAAACCAGAGCAGGTGACGGTGTAGGTGTAGCCCAAGATGGTGTCGGTGCGATTGCCGTTGTTGTACTCATAGTACGGACGGACACCGCACAGGCGCAGGCGCTCACCGAGCGTTGCGGGGGAAACGGAAACGAGTTTGACGGAAGAATTAGTGAGTTTCATAGAGGTATCTCCTTTTTAATGAAAAGAATTGAAAGATGTATGTAAAAGTGGACGGCTTATGCCGTGCCACTGATACCGGAGTTGGAATTGCCTAGTTCATTAAGTTGCGCAACAAGCGCATCATAATTGATTAGGCATTTTTTGCCGATGTACAGCGCCGGAAGTCTGCCTTGCTTCTCCATAACCCGGAGAGCGTGTTCTGGCAAAAGGCCAGTGGCCGCAACGCTGCGTATCGACATCATGCGAGGTGATGAGTTCATGTGTGAACCTCTCTGTTGACATATCCACAAGGAATATTTATAATAGGAAATGCGGTGAAAGAGAATTTCTTTTAGGAATTCCCCATGACTATATTATACTACAAGAAAAATCACGATAAAAGGGGGTTTTCCGATGTTACGAACTTTGAAATATTTTAACGAAAAATTTCTAACTGGAAATTTCGACAAGGAGCGTGAAGAAAAAGTATGAGCGATAGCAAAGAAATATTTGCGGAAAGATTGCGAAATCTAATTGAAGAAAAGGGCATAAGCCAAAAACAACTTGCAGCGGAAACACAAATTGCAGAAAGTTCCATATCGAAGTATCTTAGCTGTGATGCCGAGCCTAAATTAGTCCCGCTTGCAAACATTGCAAAGTATTTTGACGTATCGGTTGACTATTTGCTTGGAATTTCAAACTGTAAGCAATATCAAGAAGATATGCAGGCGGTAAGCAAGTTTACAGGCTTAACAGATGAAGCGTTGAACTTTTTTACATCAGCAAAAAGACTTACACCAGCAAAAAGATACGAAATAATAGCGCTTAGTTGTATGCTTGAAAATGAACTTTGGAAAGATGTTCTGCACAGTTATATAAGGTATGCAAATACAGCATATGAAGTTCTTTTTAGGGAAACACTTGAGAGCAAAATTGAAAGTGAATTAGGAGATTGGGTGTCGGAACTATATCCAAAAGGGAAAGAAGAATTAAAAATGCGTATAGCTAGAATTGGTAGGAAAAGAGTAGATAAGGAAGTACAAATGTCAGCACTCTTTGCACTATCGAATAGAACGACAGATTTGGCAAAAGCAATTAGTGAATCCTTTGCAGAAAGGAAGTTGCGGACTATAGATATTGATAAAAGTATAAAGTCGATAAAAGAAGATGTAGATGTTATCGATAAAGAAGAAAAGGATGCACTAAATGCAGAATATAGGGCATATATACGTGCATTTAGCCCGGAACGCAGGCCGAGCTTCGAAGAATGGAGAAAAAAACGCTATGGCGAATAAGCAAGCACGATACAATAAAGAGGGAAAACTCATTTCATATAGCATCCGTGTATATCGTGGGAGGGATGCTGATGGAAAAATGCTAAAGCCATATACCACAACATTTAGAGTGAAAGATACATGGTCTGAATCTACCGCAGAGAAAAAGGCCGAAGCGTTTGCGCGAGATTTTGAAAGGGATTGCCTAGAGGGAAAAGCCACTGACAATCGACAGACATTCCGTGACTATGCAGAATATGTTCTCTGTGAAAAAGAAAAAGCGGGTATTCTCAAAAAGAGTACACTCGCTCGATACAGGGATTTGACCCGCAGAATTTACCCGGAAATCGGTGCAATTAAGCTAAAAGATTTGCGTCCGCAGCACCTCACTAATTTTTACGGAAAACTACAGGAACTGGGCAATGTGGATAGGACTGCAAAGCCGAAACCGACACTAATCAAAGTTGTCGATGAAAAACGGTTAGGGCTGTCCGCACACCAACAAATTATAGATGCGGTATCCGAGGGCAAAAAGGTCTCGCGTGAACTGATTGCAAAATGTGCAAATATATCATCGTCAACGGTGTCACTAATGTTGCGTGGCAATGAAGTTAAAGCAGATAAGGCCGAAGCCGTAGCGGTGGCTTTAGGATATAAAGTCGAACAACTTTTCAAGATCATTGAAAAAAATAAGAATTTGTCAGCAAAAACAATAAATGAATATCATGGTCTTATTTCTTCGATTCTTGCACAGGCAGAAAAAGAAATGCTTGTTCCCTACAATGCGGCCAGTAAGGCTATTTTGCCCAAGATTCATAAAAAGGAAGTAGACTTTTACCAGCCGGAACAGATTGAAGAAATCAAAAAGGCTTTTGATAAAGAGCAATTACGCTGGCGCGTATTTGGGTATATGCTCATTTACACAGGTGCGCGGCGCGGTGAGATTTTAGGATTACATTGGACGGACATTGATTTTGAAAATAGACAGGTTTGTTTACGCCGAAATGTCCTATATAATAATAAGGATGGCGTTTATATTGATACTCTAAAAAATGAATCCTCTGTTCGTTTATTGTATTTGCCACAAAGTGTTATTGATATGCTTGTCACTTATAAACAGTGGCAAACAGAAGAGATTAAGCGCCTTAATGGTTATCGAGCAGATAACGGATATGTATTTGCTACCGAAAAAGGCGAGCCTTTGAATCCGGGAACGGTTGCTTCATGGTTGGAACGTGTGGAAAAGAAAAACGGTTTGCCACATTTGCACTCACACGCATTTCGCCACAGTCTGGCATCTGCATTGTTTGGACGGAATGTTGACCCGGTGACAATATCAAAAACGCTGGGACACGCACAGGTAAGTACAACAGAAAATATATATGCGCATATAATTGAAGCAGCTAAAAAGCGCGGCGCGGATATTTTGGAAGATGTGTATAATCAGCAGTAGTTCAACAATAATTCAACAACTTTATGAAAAGTGCAACAACGATGCAATACAATACGCAACGATAAAAGCGAATAACTCACGAATTACCGAAAGAAACAAAACGATAATAAACAATGCAAAACGCAAAATATAGAACTCATAACCCGGATGTCGCAGGTTCAAGTCCTGTCTCCGCAACCAACAATAGCTCGTTGAAACGACAAGTTTCAACGAACTTTTTTCTGCATTATGGCAAAAGTGGTAACAATCTGGTAACTTTGACCCCAAAATGACCCCAAAACGGGAAAACGACTGCGCCCGGACGGTTGAGATTCTCAACCGTCCGGGCGCTTTTTGTGGATAAATTTTGCGGAGTTGGCAGGTAAAAATAGGAGAGGTCAGAGCAGTCAACTGGCTTTGACCAGTACAAGTACGCTGTTGGTTGGCACGACGATTTGTTCTTGCTTGGTAGGAATGGGCGGGTTCTTGTACTGGCGCAGGGCTTTTTGGATTTGCTGCTTGACTTCGAGCAGGGCAGCTTCCAGTGTGGGGGCTTGTGCGGTAACTTTGGGGAAGTCGGGAACATGGGCGGTGCAGCCGTCCGGGGATAAGGTGCAGAGTACAGGATAAGGCTGGTTCTCTACGGAGATACTGTACTGCATCCCGAACATATCATCCATCTTGTCCATCTCGCGCCGCTTGTGTTCGTCCATGATGTGGACATAGGTGTCCATTGTGAACGCCACCGAGTAGTGACCGAGGATGGCTGACAGGGTCTTGTAGTCCATGCCGCGCTCTAATG
>OIZF01001383.1_pt1 | contig 14201 bp, 8 predicted proteins | sample 1588471 | NCBI WGS metagenome assembly OIZF01 (sample SAMN03283279) | human gut metagenome | biome: human-associated habitat; material: feces | host: Homo sapiens | place: Peru | collected 2012
GCAAGGATGCCATACCCTCCTACTATATGTAAATATTATTCTGAACTGTTACTTAGTAATGGTGATTTGTATTCTACTTGGTGCTGCGGAGGCCGGAGACCTCCGCAGCACCAATCAATGAAACAAACTCTATTATATGTAAAATCTGTAAGACTAAAGCAATCTTTAGTTAGCCGAATCCTCATCAGCAACAGCTTCCTTCCAATCGGTGAACATTGGCACATTGGCATCGTAGCCATCGTAGCCGAAGTTCTGACGGAGCTGAGCCTTGTTGTTGGCTGTGATAGCCGAGTTGGGTACTGGCCAGAACATGTTGTGCTTGTTTATCTTATACTCGAAGTTCTGCGGACCAGATGTTCCCTTGCCATAAGGCTGGTTGAACACATTGTAACGTGTGCAACGCTTGAACCAGTAGCTACCGCCATTGAGGTCGGTACCCTCTTGCTTGTCCCAATTGTCAAGGCTGTATGTCTCGCCCCACTCGTCTGGCATACCACTCTTGGCAAGACACCAAGACACGCGAACCATCTCGGCCTGACGGAACTCCTCAAGATAAAGCTCGCGGGCACGCTCTGCCATAATGTCGCCTATAGATACTGTAGTGTACATCTTCTTGGCATTGGCACGCTTACGAATCTCGTTAACGTCGGCGGCTGCACCTGTAGCATTGCCCTGATAGAACTTAGCCTCGGCACGGAGCAGATATGTCTCGGCCAAACGGAAGAGATACATATCACCATTACATCCCTTGCCCGAAGCGCCTTGGAACTGGTTGGCACCCATGTTGTTCTCGTTAGGAACGTCGAGAATGTAGCACTGGTAAAGAGGTGTAGGATACCAGCTGCGGATAGTGTCACCACAGAGGATGTCGCCCTTCTTAACGATAGTCTTGCCATCCTTAACGTAATCCTCGGTAGCATAGAGCTGGAAGTTCTTGCCGTAGAAGTCAGACTTAGGGTTGTTGTACTTCAGGTCTTCCATCTCAAGCCAGTTGCCTACCTCGCGGTTATGGCGAAGGTCTTGCCAGTCGGTCTCGCCATCCTGGTTCCAGATAGTCTTGTTATAGAAGAACGATGTACGGTTGAGGGCAATGCCACGACCTATGGCACGTGTCCAGTCCAAAGTCTCGTTGTAGTTCTTATTATTACGTGCTATACACTGACCTGCAGGTGTTGTGCCGTGAGGATCCTTGATAACGCCGTTGCTCCAGTGGGCAAACATGGCACGCATAACGTTGTAGTTGAGGTGGTCCTCGTCGTTAGAGTTGATAATGGCCATGATGGTCTCCTTGTTCTCAGGATTGCATACGTTTGGTGTGCGGTGCAAGTCCCATACTACGTTGCGTGTAACCTTCCATGTGGTCTCGCAACCTGAAGGCTGCCATGTACCGAATGGCTGCTTCATAAGGTGCAAGCCGTGGTTGCTGATAAGGTCGGTGGCAAGGTCTTCGGCCTTCTTGTACTGACCATTTACAAGATACACCTTGATAAGGAGCTCCATACAAGCCTCCTGGTTAACCTGACCTACGTACTGCATATTGGCCTGAGCCGGTACATGCTTTACGGCAAACTCAAGGTCGTTCTGAAGCATCTCGAAGATAGCTGTCTTGCTTGTAGACTTGTAGTTCTGCTTTGGCACAGTCATAAGTTTTGTAATCAAAGGTATGTCGCCAAACTGGAGTGTAAGGTTGTAATAGGCGTAAGAGCGATGGAAGTAGGCACGTCCCTTGTAGGCGTCGCGCACATTATCGGCAAGACCCTTAACCTTGTCTACATAAGAGAGCACAGAGTTGGCATACTTAACCATGGCAAAGCCCTGGTCCCAAAAGCGCTGCATATAGTTGCCATCGCCACCGCCACCCATACCAGATGTAGGAGTAAGCTTGGCATCAAAGTTGTCTTGGAAGCCACCACCTGCATCAGTCTTGGCATACATGCCAACATCAGACATAAGATAGTTGGTAGCCAGACCAATGTTGTTCCAGTTGTTGTCGATGATGTATGTCTTGAGCTGCTTGTCGCACTGTGTAAGCGCAGCCTGCAGACCAGCCTCTGTACTGTATGTAGTACCTGGCTCGTAGAACGAAAGAGGGTCTTGCTTCAAGAAGTCGTCACCGCACGAAATCATCGAAGTTGCCAAAGCTATGAACAGACCACCTCTATATAATTTGCTTATATTCTTTTTCATTTTGATTGAACGTTTTAGAGTGTTACATTAAGACCGAATAAGAACTGACGGTTGGCGTAACCACCTGTCTCTGGATCACCATACTCCCAGCTGTCGAATGTACATACATTGTTTACACCAGCTGTGATATGTACTTTCTCAACACCAAGCTTGCGTGTAAGTTCCTGAGGAATGGTGTAGCCAAGACTGATATTGTCGAGACGTACAAAGCTACGGTTGTAGAGCTTGTTTACACCTGTACATCCTGAAGGACCTACAGCATTAAGACGTGCATACTTGTTTGTTGGGTTGTCTGGTGTCCAATAGCTCTTTGCATATGTATTGCAAGTGTTGGTGAACATTGAACCAGAGTTGTCACCGTTCAAGTAGTTGCCACTCAAGCTCTTGTGTCCCATGTACGAGTACATAGAGAACGAGAATGTGAGGTTCTTGAAGAAGGTGAAGTCGTTGCGCAAGTTCCAGTATATAGGAGGATTGGTTGTACCAAGGTACACTCTATCCTTGTCGTTGTATACTGGTGTGCGTGAACCGTCGGCATTAATCTTGTCGTCCTCAGTATAGTTGTTTCTAACCTTCGGGTCACCAGGCTTCTGGTTAACCTTAGCAGCCTCGGCAGCCTCATCAGCCTGCCATATGCCGTCTACCTGCCAATACCATATCTCGCCGATAGGCTTGTTGATGTGCCATCCGTTGGATGTATCGCTACGTTCGTTGCCATTCTCGTCGTAATCGTAGTAGAGGTGCTTGATGCGGTTCTTGTTGTAAGAGAAACCTGCCGATGTGCCCCACTTGAAGTTAGGAAGCTCGATGTTCTTAGAGTTCAATGTGATTTCGAAACCCTGGTTAGTAACCTCACCCAAGTTGGTTGTTATGCTGCCGAAACCAGTGAAGTTAGGCAGACGCTGTGCCATAATCATATCCTTTGTGGTCTTGTTGTACCACTCTATGCTACCAGACAGACGCTGACCAAGAACAGCAAAGTCGAGACCTATGTTGATGGCAGATGTCTTCTCCCATTCAAGGTTAGGATTGGCAAGGCGGCTGATTGAGAGGGCGTTGAGGATAGTCTGGCTTGTTGTGCCATACTTGTAGTATGCCATCTTGCCACCATCAGAGAGGTTAGACAGAGCCAGGTAGGTATCTGCCAACGAACGGTTACCATTGGTACCATAAGATACTCTGAGCTTGCCATAATCGAGCCAAGGCTGACGCAGGAAATCCTCCTCAGAGAATACCCAGCTACCACCTACCGACCAGAATGTAGCCCATGGGTTGTTAGATCCGAATGCAGAATAGCCGTCGCGACGTACTGTACCTGTGAACATATAACGATCCTTGTATCCATAGAACAGACGACCTAAGTAGGCTGCTGCTGTAGAGTGGGTGTCGCTTGTCCAGAAGCTACTCTGCGACTTATTGGCACCTGACAGATAGTGGAAACCCAATACATCTGTAGGAGTTATATTACGTGCCTCGATATTGTCTTCCCAGAAACGATACTCCTCAGCCTCTTGTACCAATGTCACGGTAAAGTGATGGTCCTTGTTGAAGGTGCGGTCCCATGTAAGGGTGTTATTGAGAGTGTAGTCGAAGTTCTTTGACGACTTACGGTTGGCACCACGTGTTGCCGGGTCGCTGTCAGGAAGTTCGGCTGACATCAAATAGCGGTCGAAATGCCACTGGAAACGTGGAGCAATATTGAATGAATAGGTAAAGCCGAACGGCAATGTGAGCTTGGCATTGAAGATTGTATTCAATATTGTCTGTCCCTTCTCCAAATCGATGTACTGCTGATCGAAGTGGTAGTTGTAGCCACCATTGGTTGGGTTGCCACTACGCGGATACTGCATCTCGTTACCATTCTCGTCGTAACGTGAAGAATAAGGCGACTCGCGCAACTGGTTTGCATCCCAATAGTTGCCACCCATTGGCACGGGGCTTGACTCATCCGAACGATCCTGGAAGTTGACGTTGGCACCTACCTCAAGCCAATCTGTAATCTTGGCATTGATCTTCATGTTAGAACGGTATGTACGGTAGTCATCACCCTGAATGGCGCCCTGATTCTTCAAATAGCCAAAGCTGAGGTAATAGTTCACCTTATCTGATGCACCAGAGATACTTGCGTTGTAGTCCTGGTTGAAGCCTGTGCGGAATGTTGCGTCCTCCCAATTGTAGCTCTTGCCGGCAAGGAAGTTGTTCATTACATTGGCTGCCTCGTCCAATCCCATACGACGTGCATAAAGAGAAAGCATACTCTCGTCAGCACCCAATGTCTTAGAGCCCATTGTAGCCCACTGCTCAGGTGTAATACCATAGAGCTTCTGAGCATTCTCTACATTATCATAATAACCAGCAGGAATATTACTGTCCTTGCTATAATAACCCCACTTACCATTCTCGTCGTATCCATAAGTTGTGGCCTTGAACCAGTCCTCACGGAATCTCATATAATCAGAGGCAGAGAAAACCTTGCGGTATTGAGCCTTGGTGTTGGCAGACAAGTTGGCGCTGACGTTGATAGTAGGCTTGCCCGACTTACCTTTCTTAGTAGTGATGATGATTACACCACTGGCAGCCTTAGCACCATATATGGCAGCCGAAGAGGCATCCTTCAATACGTCAATCTGTGCGATGTCCTCAGGATTAATCTCCGAAAGCTCACCACCAAACTGCATGCCATCGAGAATAATCAATGGAGAGTTGTGAGAGGCAGACGTATACAATGAGTTCTGACCACGCAACTGTATGGAAGCACCACTACCCTTGGCAGATGTATCCATACCAATCTGAAGACCTGGAGTACCACGCAACAAGTCCTGAACAGAACCAGGATTCTGGTCGGCAAACTTCTTTGCGTCAATCTGTACTACAGCACCAGTAAGGTCTTTCTTACGCATTGTACCATAACCTACAACCACAACATCGCTAAGAAGCTGTGAGTCGTCCTCAAGCTTTACGCTGAGTGTAGAGCCATTAACCTTAACAGTCTTAGGCTTAAAACCTATATAAGAAATTTCGAGAGACTGACCATTCTGAGCATCGATAACAAAGTTACCATCGATATCAGTAATGGCACCACTGTTCTTCTGTCCTGCTATCTTGACAGAAGCGCCAATAACGGGCTCGCCATTCGAGTCGAACACCTGACCCTTTACTTTACCAGCTTGCTGCTGGATGTTTACTGACTTAACAGTGTCTGCCAAAGAAGGCAGGCTAAAGGCGGGAACTGTTGCAAAAAACGCAACAAGCATAGCTTTCCGCGCAGCTGTCAATAAGAACGTTTGTTCCATAAATGATTTGGTTATTTAGTTACTACTTATTTTTATTCGGTTACATTGTCCGATTGACTGCTGCAAAATTATAAAAGTTAAAAATTCAATATGTACAATTAGCATTATTTACGCAGACAATATCATTAAGATGGTGGAAAATCACTAATAGCATACCTATTTTAGCAAATTACGTACATAACGATTAACGTAAACAAAGGTTTTTTCGTAACTTTGCAACATAAATAAAACCTATTTAACATGAAATTTAAAAAGTTTGCCATACTTATACACCTTATTATATTAGACATTTTGCACGCATTTAATATTTCTGCGAATGCAGCTCCTTATAATATTCGTGTGCTTAATACCATCAATCCACCTGCTTCGGTAGAGCAAAAGTGTATACTTATTGATAGTCATGGACTTTTGTGGATGGGCACCAACTCGGGCATAAAGTCGTACGATGGCTATCGCTTTACATCCTACCGCAGCGATGCCAATACACCTAACCTCCTACCCAACAATGCTGTACTGTCTATGGCAGAAGATAAGAACAACTGTATGTGGATAGGAACACGCAACGGACTGGTGTGCATGAACAAGCAAACAGGACACTTTACAACATATCATCTTAAGGGCGAACGGTCGCGCGAAATATATGCACTATACACTTCGCACGATGGAACACTGTGGATTGGCACCGATGATGGCATATACAGCTACAACCATCAGACCAACATATTTAAGTATTACAACCACACTAATACCACTATGGTAGAGACTGACGGAAAACGTAAGCCTATGCCATACTTCAACGCAAAATCGTTTACAGAAGACAACGATGGCAATTTATACATCGGTACATGGTCAAAGAGTCTGTATCGTATGGACCGTTCGCGCCGTGTGATGTACAAATACGACCTACCTTCGGATGACTATACCTATATGCTTATGCTCGACCCGCATGGCAGATTGTGGATAAATACTTGGGGGGGTGGAATTAAATATCTTGCGAATCCTAAAAACTTCAAGAATCCTGGGTATATCGACTTATTCCACGGCAATAAAGCAACTGGCATAAACTACCGCATTATACATGACCCCGTGACACATTCTATATGGACGTGCTCACGATATGGCATTGGTGTGCTCGACGAGAAGAATATCGAAAAAGGCTTTACCTACTACAACAACATAGGAGACAGCGACAATAGCTACGCCATTCGCAACGTAAACGATATCTGCACCGACGGAAAAGGCAATATATGGGCACAGACATTCAACAACGGTATATTCCACATAAACACCCAGCCTACTATTTTCGACAAGATGCAGGTTATACCCGATGTCGCTATTGCAAATCGTGTAAAGTCAATATACAGCAAAGACGGACACAACTTTTGGATATCATTGGCACCAGCCGGAATTGCTCTATATAATATAGACACACACCGAACACTTGTCAACAACGAAATTCCAACTCTTGCCTCTGTGCAATACTCTGCACTTATAACACACATATCTTCGATAGCCGAAGCTCAAGATGGCGGCATATGGTTGGCAAACAATAGCTATGGCGTGTTGGTGATAAAGGACGGAAAGACCACTATCTACAACAACGACAATTGCCAATTTGTGAAAGACAACTTTGTGAAGGCTCTGCACCGCACACGTACGGGCATTATGTTTGTGGGTGAAAGACATCATCTAAGCTGGGTTACACCGCAAGGCAAGGCATACGGACTGAGCGAAGACCTTGACGTAGTGAACATCAGCGAAGACAAGAACGGCAATATATGGGTGACTACAGAGAACAAGGGTATCTTGCGATTAAGCGGCAACTTTGCTAAACCCGCTTCTCTGCACAAGGAATACTTCAACCCAAAGAACCACAACTATGCCGTTAATGATGCCATATACATATACGAAGACTCTAAGAGAAACATTTGGGCTACATCAAACAGTGGTGGCCTCTTCCGCCTGAACAAGGAGAATAACCAGTTTGACAATATGAATAATGAACTGCACTGGGACTTTGACCGCATATTCTCGATACAGGAAGACCCGCAACATCGTCTGTGGCTTACAGCAGATGATGCACTTATATGCCTGTGGTTCGACAAGGATGGGCAGGCACAATATATCTCCTATACTTCGGAGAATGGCTTGGGCGATATGGTATTTATGCCAAGTTCGTGCTTTAAGATAGGCAACAACCTTTACTTCGGATCTGGCCGAAACCTAATAAGCGTTAATACAGCCGAGGCAAGGAACGGTGAGAGGATACCAGTTGGCAATATCATGGTGACCGACATCATCATAGACGGCAAGCGTTATGCCGAGCTCGACTCTACAATGCAGCGCCGCATAGGCGAAGCTATGCCGCAATACATACGCAACATAACTATACCTGCGTCGGTGGGCAAATTTGCCGTGGAGTTTGCCATACTTAGTTATATCAACAGCAATCTATGCAAGTATGCTTACTTCCTTGAGGGCTACGACCATGAGTGGCATTATGTGGATGCCAATGTACGAAAGGCTTCGTTCGAGAATATTCCAGCTGGCAAATACAAGTTGCACCTTAAAGCAGCCGACAGCAACGGACGTTGGGTCGAGCTACCCTACTCTATCGACATAAAAGTGTTGCCACCATGGTATGCTTCTACTTGGGCATTCATTATATATATATGCTTGCTAATATGTGGTATATACGCCGCTATGCAATGGTATCGCGACCGTCTGCGCACAAAGAACCGATTGCAGATGGCTGTAATATTCACCAACATCACGCACGAGTTGCTTACACCACTTACGGTTATATCGGCTTCGGCAGACAGTATTGAGAATGAGCATCCCGAACTGCACGACCGCACATCTTTAATACACAATAACATTAGCCGCCTTACACGTATGTTGCGCCAGATACTTGAGGTGCGCAAGGCACAGGCAGGCAAGCTGCAACTTAAGGTTAACGAGGGACAGTTGGGAGATTTCTGCCAAGAGACTTGCCAAAGCATCATGCCTATATTCAGCCAAAACCAACTTACGTTCAATCAGAACGTCAATTGCCTTGGTATTAAGGCATGGTTTGATGGCGACAAGATAGAAAAAATACTATATAATCTGCTGTCTAACGCTGTGAAATACTCTAACGATGGTGGCAGCGTTAGTGTAGGTGTTGACATAAAAGACCAAAAAGCTGTTATAACCGTTGCCGATACAGGCATTGGTATATCCAAGGATAAGATGCGACACCTCTACTCTCGATTCCTCGATGGCGACTATCGACGCATGAATACAATGGGTACTGGCATAGGACTGTCATTGGTTCGCGACCTTGTGCGTCTGCATCATGGCACCATAGAATGCGAAAGCGAGGTGGGCAAAGGCACCAAGTTTACCATCACTCTACCAGTAGACCGCAACTGCTATACTGAGGACGAGATTGTAATGGCTTCGGCAGACATCAATGTGGCACCAACATCTATGTCGCCACAGGCTGTACAGGCTGTGGCTGCAACAAATAATGTTACTACAGATGCCACATCCACAATTACAACTGATACGGCTATACATAACAATGCAGACGAATCAACATACGATAGCGACAAGGAATACTCGGTTCTATTGGTAGAAGACAACACCGAACTTTTGCAGCTTATGTCGTCGTTGCTGTCGCCATACTTTAAGGTACAGACAGCCACAAACGGCGAACGAGCCCAACGCATAATAGAAAAGGTAGCGTTGGACATTGTGGTGACAGACGTTATGATGCCAGTTATGAATGGTATTGAACTAACACGCTGGATAAAACAAAGCGAGGACTTTGCCCAATTGCCTGTTATAATGCTTACAGCTAAAACGCAGAACGACGACCGCAACGAGGGATTCCGCGTAGGTGCCGACGCTTACCTAACAAAGCCTTTCAACCTTGAGGATTTGCGCCTGCGCATTATGAACATAATAAAGAACCGCGAACGTATACGTCAGCGCTTCCAGCAACAAACCGACTTCAATGTTGAGGAACAACACTATAGCAGTCCGGAAAAGATATTCGTAGAGAATGTCATAGCCAAGATTATGGAGCATATTACGGATAGCGATTATGGCAGAGAACAATTGGCGGCCGATCTATGCATCAGTTCATCGTCGCTCTATAACAAACTGAGAGCAACTACCGGACAGAACATTACGGCCTTCATAAACTCTATACGTATGAAGGAGGCTTGCCGAATACTAAGACAACAGCCAGATATACGTATAAACGAACTGGCTTATCGTGTGGGATTCTCAACACCACGCTACTTCTCACAATGCTTTAAAAAGGAGTTTGGCATGATTGTTAAGGAGTATATTGAACAACAAAAGCAACACATGTAATGAGTATTAGGATTTGTTTTTTCCGTTTTTTTATCGTACATTTGTACCGCAACAATATACAAGATAATCAGCGGCAACCAACATCGATAATTATCTTGGTAAGATACAAAAATTTAAAACATACGATACATGAAGAAGATATTACTCATCATTTCGCTATTTGTGATAGGCATCGCTGTTAGCGCACAGACAGCTAAGAATACGGGACGACCGGAGGTGCTTATTGAAACCACAATGGGCAAGATACGAGTGGCGCTGTATAATGAGACACCATTACATCGTGACAACTTTCTTAAACTGATAAGAGAACACCATTTCTACGACTCGCTGTTGTTTCATCGTGTTATACCCGACTTTATGATTCAGGCAGGCGACCCTTACAGCAAGAATGCTCCTAAAGGGGCGATGCTTGGCGACCACTCGCTCGACTATAATATTCCAGCCGAGATACGTCTGCCACAGATATACCATAAAAGAGGAGCGCTTGCGGCTGCACGCGAGCCTGATGATGTTAATCCGAAACGAGAATCAAGCAGTTCGCAGTTCTATATAGTATATGGCAAGAAGCAGGACGAGAAGGGACTGCAACGTGGACGCGACAATCTGCATAAGCTCTTTGGCGACAGCATACAGATGACAGACGAAATGCTGGAGACATATACCAATATTGGCGGCACGCCACATCTTGATGGCGGATATACGGTATTTGGCGAAGTGCTTGAAGGGATGGATGTTGTAGACCGCATTCAACGTGTGGAACGTGATGAAAACGACCGTCCACTTGAGGATGTAAGAATTATAAAAGCCACTATATTGAAAGATCTTCCGGGAATGGAAAAGAAACCTAAGAAGGTGGTAAAGAAGGTGGTGCGTAAAAAGTGATGTATGATAACCAGATGCTATCTTGAAATAACGAATGTGTGCAACCTAAATTGTGTGTTTTGTCCTAAAACCACAAGGGAGAAGCATACGCTGACGTTGGAGGAATTTGAAACTCTGACCAACCGATTGAAAGGTGAGGTAAAGTTTCTTTACTTCCACCTTATGGGCGAGCCTTTCCTTCATCCTCAGTTGCCGCAGTTTGTACTTATGGCAAGGCAAAAGGGATTTGTGCCTGTGCTTACTACCAATGGCACACTGCTGAACAAGCGCACGGATATGCTTGATGCCCTACCCCACAAGCTACAGATTTCGTTGCACTCGCACGAGGGCAACGGCAAGGCTAACCTGCAAGAGTATATAGACGAGGTGATGACTTTTGCTAAGGAGGCTGCACATAGAGGTTGCGTCATTGTGCTGCGCCTATGGAACGAGGGCGGACACAACAGTATGAACGACAACATACTTGAGCTTATAGCCAACCATGTGCCTCAACCTTGGGTTAAAAGATACGATGGATGGAAACTTGCCGACTATCTATACATCGAGAACGACAATATGTTTGAATGGCCTGACCTTCAACACGACACTTACAACGAGGAGGAAATGTTCTGCCATGCACTTCGCAATCAGATAGGAGTTTTGGTAGACGGAACAGTAGTGCCTTGTTGTCTCGACCATAATGGCGACATTAGTCTTGGTAATCTGTTTGAACAGAGCTTGGAGCATATACTCACCTCTACACGTGCCACTGCTCTATACAATGGTTTTACCAACCACACAGCTGTTGAGCCATTGTGCCAACGCTGCGGCTATTCGGCTGTGGCAAAGAGATTCAGAAAGTAGCCCAATAGTGTATACTTTCCTTTAATGTCAGAAACAGCACATAGCATAGACAACTATTCTTGTTCAGCAAGTATTGTATAATTCTCATCGTATGTGTTTTTCTATGTTTTCAGGGGCAGTTAATATACTTGGCAAAGTAATACAATATACTTGGCAAAGTAATACAATATACTTGACAAAGTAATACAATATACTTGGCAAAGTAATATATATTGACGTGAGTTCGACGAAATTAACGTTATTCTAATCCGTCGAACTCACGTTATATTAATGATGTGTATTTTCTACTTTGCCATCTCCAACTCAACTACTTTGTCGACATCTGTAGGCACTTGGTCGAGATAGAGCACTACTCCACCATCGCATTTCTGCATACGTACCTGTTTGCGCGATACAAAGTCTACTGCCTTCTTTATGCGTGTATTGCCGGTAGGCAGGTACAGAGCCTTGTCCTTAAGATTAAGGATGTGAACAAAAAGACGATTCTGCTTCTGTGTGGTTACCCCCCAGTCGTGTGGCTGAATAATACCGCCACGTGTGCCATAGATAGTCTCTCCATAAATGTTCATCCATTCGCCTACCTTCTTAAGACGTTCAATTGCCACCTCTGGCAAACAGCCATCTGGTTGTGGACCAATGTTCATAAGCAGGTTTGCATTGCGTCCGGCTGCCTTTACTAGATAGTGTATAAGGGTCTTGGGCGACTTATAGTTTTGGTCTGTAATCTTATATCCCCACATGCCATTCATAGTCTCGCAAGTCTCAAGAGGCAACTGTGATATCTGTTGCCCCGACAATCCTGCAGAGTTCTCGCCAGGAAGGTCGCGCTCGAACATTTGGAAGTCCTCACCCTCAAACGGTGTTTGATGATGGTTGTTGCCAATAAGACAGGCAGGCTGCAAACTGTGTATAAGCTTATACTGCTCGGGCAGACGCCAATCGAACGAAGGATTAATGTCCTGATCCCACCATCCGTCAAACCAAATAGCACCTACTCGACCGTAATTGGTAAGAAGTTCGGTTAGCTGGTTGTTCATAAACTTATAGTAAGAATCCCAATTTTGAGCCTCCTTTGGACGCCCCGTACCAAGTCCGGTACGTCCTAATGGTGCATCCTCACGTTGCCAGTCGATATGCGAATAGTAAAAATGGATGTCGATGCCCTGTCGATGACACTCATCGGCAAGTTCCTTAACAATGTCGCGTTTGAAGGGTGTGGCGTCTACAATATTGTAGTTGGACCATTTGGTATGAAACATTGAGAATCCCTCGTGGTGACGTGTGGTAAAGCAGATATACTTGGCACCCGACGCCTTAATAGCCGACACCCACTCTTTGGCATTAAAACGCGAGGGATAGAAGCCTCCGGCAAGTTTGGCATACTCCTTATAGTTAAGATCCTTGTTGGTCATAGTCCACTCGCCAGTTGCCAACATAGAGTAGAGTCCCCAATGAAGGAATATGCCAAACTTAGAGTCTTGAAAATGGCTGCGAGCCTCAAGATTCTCCTTTGTAGGCTGATAGTGTTGAGCCGGTTGCGCTGCAACGCCCGACAACGATAGTGCCATAAACACCGATGTCAAAAGTTTCCTCATAGACTTTTGTTGTTTAAGTGATTTACGTTAGTATAATGAATATATGCAAAAGTACACATAAAGGTGCTAAAAACCTACGTTAATTAGGAAATAATAAGTAATTTTGCACCGTGCCGAGAATAAAAGACACATATAACAGCAAAACAAGAACCATCATTATGAAAACATTGAAGAATAGAACTATTGCCACAGCTATGCTTGCCATGGCTTTTGCAGCAAGCACAATGTTCTGTACAACAGCTTCGGCTGCCCAACTCGCAACTGCCGACGACACCCCAATAGAGATGACCGAACTTATGCCTGATGATGGCGGTGGCTTTCATCAAGTACTAAAGACTAAGTTTATCGAAGGCAATGCCTCGTTTATGTCGCTTGTTGCCATTGCCTTGGTGTTTGGACTGTCGTTCTGTATCGAACGTATTATATATCTTAGTCTGTCGGAGATTAACGCAAAACGCTTTATGGCTTCTGTTGACGCCAAGATTGCCGAAGGCGATATCGAAGGGGCAAAGACACTATGTCGTGACACCCGTGGACCAGTAGCGTCGATATGCTATCAAGGATTGTTACGCATATCCACACCTATAGAAGACATTGAACGTTCGGTAGCAGCCTATGGTTCAGTACAGGCTGCCAATATGGAGCGTGGTTGTTCGTGGATAACGCTGTTCATTGCTATGGCTCCGTCATTGGGATTCCTTGGAACAGTGATTGGTATGGTTATGGCATTCGAACAGATACAGTTGGCAGGTGACATCAATCCAACTATTGTGGCAGCTGGTATGAAGGTGGCACTCATTACCACTATCTTTGGCATTATCGTGGCGCTGATACTACAACTGTTCTACAACTATATATTATCTAAAATAGACCACCTTACAGCACAGATGGAAGAGAGCGCAATAACGCTACTTGATTCGGTGTTGAAATATAAGGAAAAGGGAAATACGGCACGTATAACAAACGTGTAACTAGATGTGTACAATCGAGTAGGAGGAAAACGAAGCAGTTTTCTTCCTACTTTCGTTTTCCGACC
>OIZF01001387.1_pt1 | contig 14169 bp, 7 predicted proteins | sample 1588471 | NCBI WGS metagenome assembly OIZF01 (sample SAMN03283279) | human gut metagenome | biome: human-associated habitat; material: feces | host: Homo sapiens | place: Peru | collected 2012
CATCATTTGCATAAAGATCCACTGTCACATTTTCAATTTGTGGTCCTATAAACTCTTTTGTTACAGGAATAGAAACTCTTCCAGTAATCGTATTTGTAATTGTATAACCCAGATCCATGTTTCCACTGATTCCTGTCTTATAGCCTTCTACTTCATCTTCTTCAACGGTATATTCAATGATGTGTCCATCTTCTTGATCATATTTATAAAGATCTTTAAATTCTCCCTGCCAGCTGTTTGTACTGTCAAGAGTCATTGTTTCTTCTTTATTGCCTTCTTTCAACAGATGAACTGTAACGTTTTCTTTTTCTTCTCCTACCCATTGTTTAGAAACACTTACATTTCTCTTTTCCTGATCTCGATAGATCACAACAAATCCCTTTGTCACATCTCCCGTGATTTCTTTTGTATAGCCTTCAACATCTTTTGCTTCTATTGTATAATTGATAGCTTCTCCTGTTGTCTGGTCATATTTGAAAAGATTTTTAAAACTATATTTCCAATTATCATCGGCATTTACTGCTTGTCTGTTATTTTCTTGAACAAGAGTGATTTCTGTTTCTTGTCCTTCTTTTCCCAGCCACTTAACAGTTACTGGTACTTTGATTTTTTCTACGTTTGTATAAGTAATCACATAACCATTTGTCATATCTCCCGTGATTTCTTTTGTATAGCCTTCGATATCTTTGGCTTCTATTGTATAGCTGATCTCATTTCCATTTCCCTGATCATATTTATAGAGATCTGTGAAATCATATTGCCAATGACTGTCAGCATTCACTGTCTGTTTTGTTTGTGTTTCAACAAGTGTGATCTCTGTATCTTTGCTTTCTTTACCGATCCATCTTACTTCTACTGGTACATTGACCTTTTCGGTATTGATGTTTTTAACAATGAATTTTCCATCTTGTTTTTCAATCTGTTTCTTGTAGCCTTCAATATCTGTATCTTCTGTCAATGTATAAATGATAGGTCTTCCATTTTCATCTACTTTTCTTAAATGAATAAATCGATCATTCCATCCTTTGTCTGCCGTTACAGAAAGCTTCTTTTCCTGATCCAGTCCATGAAGGGTCACATCAACACTGTTACTTCCTTCTGGACCAAGCCATTGTTTTTCTACGTTTATTTCTTGAAGCTGTGCTTCTAATCCCATTTCCAAACTTCTTTTTTTGGTATCTGGATCCATTGTCAAGACCTCACTGCTTCCAGTTTTGTCAAGACTATTCTTTCCTGTTGCAGCCGCTCTTGTCTGCGTTGCTACTGGGAAGATATCATCATAGTGATTTGCTTCATCTGGATAAGCCATCCCTGCAGGTTTTTCTTCTAATTTAACTGTATAATTTCCTCTCGTTAAGAAATCAAAAACATATTTTCCATCTTCATTTGTAATTGTACCTTGTACTTTTTTATCATCTTCATCATACAAGCCAACTTTTAAACCACTAAATACCTTTTCATCCGTATCATGACTTCCATTGATATTGTAGTCCATATAGACATTTCCACTGATTTGATAACGTGCTACCTGCGAAGCAATACTTGTTGTTTCTATATAATTTGATGGCTGGAAGTTCGCTCCTGCCATACTTGAAGAAACATACGCAAAGCTTGCCTGTGCAATGTCTTCATCAGCGATACTGTCATCATCAGGTACGAGTGCTTCTACTACAAATCGCATCGATTCCCTTTCAGAAATCACTGTTCCCTGTTTCATCGTGATCTTAAACATCGTTACCTTTGACCAATCTGTAACATCCTTTTTAAAGGTCTTATTTAGATTTGCCGAGAAGCTTTCATTTTCTGGTGTTTCCGTTGAATAAACAACTTCATAGCCTTCATCTTCTGGATTAATGAGATTTCCATCTTTCAATACTTTTACTGGTCCATTGATATGAACTCTATATTGTGATCCTCTATCTGTATATGTTCCTGTCTTATCAGGAATGATTGATTTATCATTTTTATAGGGTAATACTTCCATAATTGACAATGACTTAACTGTCGTATCATTTTGAAGATTCAAGATATCCATTCCATAATAGAACTTGCTTCCTAAATCAATTGATGATCCCGAACCATTTAATCCATCCAATGTTGTCCCAACACGATGAACACCAGCAACTTCAATCGTAGAAACGAAATTTATATTATAGTTATACTTGCACACCTTATCATCCGTTCTACCATTTTCATTGAGATCATAGTCATCAAGCACACCATTTAGAGCTTGCAGTTCCCTGTCTTCATTGTTATCCCAAGAAAAATAACATTCTACCGTTGCTTGTCCCTGTGGCGCATTGGCAGTTGGACGAACAGGAAATTGGAGATAGTTATAGTAGTATTCATCATCCCAGTTTTTCATTTTTGAAAGATTCGGTAGTGATATCACATAGGCTGTCTTTCCTGTGTTTTTAAAGTTATAGATTGCCTTAGGAGTGATATCTAATTCTATTGTTTCTCTTCTATTATTATCGTCTTTTTTTGTGTAAAATTTAATATAAGCTCTCTGACCTTTGGCGTATTCATAGCCTTCTGGAACGATATAATACATTTTCGCATTTTTTAAATATCTTTTTTCTACTTCGGAATTTAATCTCGAAATATGAAAATTTGAGCCAAGATTCCTATATTCACCCAGCATCATATTGGCATTTCCACTCATAGAAAATTGAACTTGTTGATCATAATTGAAATTTATTGGTACATCACTATGATAGATCACATCCGATGTTTTTCCGTCATTGTTTAGATCATATCTGTCATATTCTCTATAGTCATAGCTACTTGGGGCATCAACTCCATCTGCAGAATTGTTATCCCAGGCAAAGTAAACATGCATTGATACTGAACCAACTTTTGCATTTTCATTTGCACAAAGTGGAAAATAGAAATCCATAGAATTTTGATCATCCCAGTTTTCAAGATTTTCAATATCTGGAAGATTTATCACATAAACTGTTTTTCCATCAATCTTAGAATTGGTTATGATTTCAGGCTTGACTTCATATTTTTCTCGTTTTGCTGTCTCCTTATCATTGTATTCTATGTAAGCTTTTTTATTGCTTGTATATTCATAACCCTCTGGAATTACATAATACATCTTTCCATTTTTGATATAACGCTTTGTAGCTAGATTATATCTATTTAACCTTACATCGTTACGAACATAGAATTCTTTGTTTGGGATGGCACTATAAGATTTAGCATAGTCATAAAATGAAACGTGTTGTCCATATTTTTGTATCACTCGAATTTCTCGTGATTTACATAGGATATCTCCCGTATTGCCATTTTCATTCATATCATAAATATCAGTGGCATTTCCTTTATCTAACTCTCCCTTTCCATTATTTTCCCATGAAAAATAGACATATATATCCTGAGTTGCTCCACTTCCATCAGATACTACCGGAAAATACACATAGGCACTGGAACTATCATCCCAATCTTCTAATTCTGGCAGTTCAAAAATATAAGCTGTCTTTCCCGTGTTTTTATAATTGTCTATCTTTTTAGGATTAACTTCAATATCATCGTACTTACCCTTTTTCGAATTTTTATAGGATATATAGGTTTTTTTACTGCTTGCATGTTGGAGTCCATTTGGCAGTAAATAATATACCTTTCCATTTTTGATATGTTTTTTCTCATCTTCAGAATATTCACTTCCTGGGCGAGAGACTGAAATACCTGTAGTAAGATAATTATAATCTCCTTCTATAAAATCATAGCTGTAAGAAGATTGCCAGGGAAAGCTAACACTGACTCTTTGATCACCAATATAGAGTTTTGATTGATAATCCTTTGAAGTATAACCATTATAATAATATTGAATGTCTTTATTGCTCTCTGTGCCTCCTTTTTCATCTGAATAGTAGATTTTTTCATCTGAAAGAGGAGCTCCTTCTAGACTGCCTGTGTAATTGCTAGGATTATATTTCTCCCAATCTTCTTCAAAAAGCTTTGCTCCAATATACATATTAAAATCACATTTTGTATCAAATGAATTTCCTGTCAGTTTTCTTTCAATATTAAATCCCTCAGGGAATTCCAATTGAATACTTTTATAGTTTTCTGTTTTTGTCTGTGAAGAAATCTTGACATCCTGATCCAGTTCAATGTTTTTTGTAATTTCTACTTTTGTACCATCTTTTTTTATTCCATAGAGAATATTATTTTTAAAACTGTTTTTGATATTTTCGTTTTTTATTGTTGACCCATCGACATAAAGTCTTTGATAATTCAAATCAAAATAATACTTTGGCAAGACGATTTTATTGATATAGAAATTTGATGTATATGTTCCATCCCCTTCATCTGGGTAAGCACTTATATACGCACTATCATATATGTTGTATTTTTTCCAGATGATTCGCTCTTTATTTTGTTCTCGATAAGGCAATGTTTGTGAGATACTGTAAGAAAATTTTTTAAAATCATCTCCCTGATCAATACTTATTCCTTTATCATATATATAAATATCTCTACGAATTGCTTTTGATCCGATTATCGTTTGGGAAAAATATTTACCAGATCCCTTGTAAACATCACCATTAAATTTTTCACCATTGTAAATTGGTTCAAAATAAAACTCTCCTGCGGTTTTTGATGTATCATATGGCCAATTTGGAAATTTAAGATAGATATTAAATTTATTATAGTCATCTTTTATAGGAGAATTTTCAATATAGGTCGCTGTGCGGGTATCTTTGTCATAAGACCATCCTAAAGCACTGTTTTTCTCTTCATCATAGACAACGCCTTCTTTTAGGATTGCTTTTATACGCACTGCATCCGGTTTCGTATTTCCATAGATATAATATTGGCAATTCTTATAAAATTTTTCAGGTGCAGTCGCAACATCTGTTGGTGTATGTGTCGCACCTGCAATATAATTTTGATCAATCAACCCTTTATTAAAATAATATGGATCATCTACGAAAAATCTTCTCCCACTTGAAAAAGTATATTGTTTTTCAGATTGAATATTTCCATCACTATCATAAAGTGTGGCCTTGATAGGAACCTCCATGTAATGAAAATCAAAATAATCATGCCAATAATTTCGATAATCAAGTTCCTTAGAATATTCACCTATTTTAAAGGTAACAGGCAACTCTATCTTCATCCCTCCACTTAGATTTGAATAATCATATCGAATTTCATAATTATCGTTTTTTCTTTCAACAATCGGATCATTTTTTAAAGCAGCTCCTGATGATGCCTTAAAATCATAAATGTTATTGGCAGGAACTGATAATATAAGATAGGAGTCGTTAAATTGTGTATCTACTCCTGAAACTTTAACACCTGCATAAAAAGCCATTTCTTTTTCCGAACCAATAACTGTATCACCATCACCTCTAACAACTGCAGAAATTTTTGCTGTTCCTTCATCTTCACTTTGTGTAGAATCGATGCTTTCTTTAGTTTCTGATTGGCTCTGTGTACCGTTTGATTCAGTTCTCTCATCATTTTCATCTTTGTTTTCTGCTTTTGAGGTATCTTCCTCTGTATTTGTTGAATCTTGCTGTTCAACATTTTCTGTTTGTTCTGCTTGTTCTTGTTCTTGTTCAGTGTTTGTTGTATCATTTGTTACTTCTGTTTGAACATTTTCTGAATTAACTTCTTCAGCAAATGTAGCTGTTCCTTGAAAAGAATTAAACAAAATCAAACCTGACAATAAAAAGGCAATAAGTTTTTTTTATTTTTCTCATATCTTCCCAAACCTTTCATTGGTATTTTTATATTTTTTACTTTTTTATCTTTTAATATTCCATTCTAATATATTTCCAGTATTAGCATTGATTTCAAATTCATATTCAATATTTCCATAAATAGCTTTACCTTCGTAAACAGCTTGTCCATCATCATATTCTGATTGTAAAAAGATATTCCCTTTTTCAATTCCTGGTATCTTATTGATTACAGTATCAAATATTTGATCAATGCTTACTTGATGATTTACATTGTTTAATGAACTTTCTTGTGAATTCCATTTAAGTAATCTTCCAGTATTTCCATCTACTTCAAATTCATATTCAATTTGATTATAGATAGCTGTTCCTTCATATTTTAAAATTCCATCATCTATTTCTTTTTCAACATAAATATTTCCTTTTTCCAATCCTGATACTTGTTCCATAACAGTTTGCAATACATCATCTTGAGATAATGTACTACTTGATGTATTATGATTATTTGTATCACCATTCAAGTTTGACGAATGATTTGATCGGTCATATGATTTATGACAACCCGTTATTGTTAGAAGCATCATAAATAAAATTGCAAATGATCTTATTTTTTTCTTCATAAAGCATCCTCCGTTTTTCTATTTAAAAATTATTATTTTTTTCAATAACAACTTTCTTATGTTCTTTTTTACCTTTATACATGAGTTGGTCTGCATAGTCTAAAGCCTTATTAACACTAGTGATGTTATATATTCCTCCAATTGATACAGAAAGACGATGAACTTCATTTACCGAAAATTCTTGAACATGTCTTGAAATTCTATCAAGTATATTTTTAAAATCACTATATTCAATATTTTGGAAAACAAGAACAAATTCATCTTCCCCATAGCGAATAAGATAATCCTCTTTTCTAATACAATCTTTGATAGCTTGGGAAAGCGTTCTTAAAGCATCATCTCCAGCTGCATGTCCAAAATGATCATTGATTTCTTTAAATTCATTAACATTGATCATTGCCAGTGCTTTTACGTTTTTCATTTTTTTTACAACTTCCTCAAAATATCTTCGATCATATGTTTTAGTTAAAATATCTTGATAATACTGTTTGTTGTAATCATTGATTTTATCCATAAACTACGATTTTCCATAAGATGAAAGAAGAACATTTTCTTCTGTTTGACAAACGATTTCTAAAACATAAGGTTGATGATTGATTTCTATGTATTCCGCAATGATTCCATAAACATTGCAATCCATAAATTTTAATTTAACAACTTGCCCTTTTTTTCATAAGCTTTTCGTGCAATACAGTTTGTACATAGCTCTTTTCTTTCCCATAATCCAAAACATTTTCCTTTTGTTCTTTCTAAACCCTGTTCTGTTGCATAAAGGACAGAATGATTTCTTACATCAATCAATCGTGCACTGTCGAAAATTTCACTAAGATATTTAACAACATCATAGATTTGTTGGTCATCATATTGAAGCAAAGCATTTTTTTGAGTAAACTTAGGAATACGGCTAGCTTTTTCAATTTGTCCATAAGCTCTTACATACTGATTCTCTTGCCATTGTGCACTGGCATGTGCGCTGTACCATTTCTTCTCATCGTTTTCTTCTACCGCAAACTCAACACCAACTGTTGGATTTTGCGGTATTGCCTGATGAAACTTTTGTGATAAATTTGTCATATCACTTTCATTTAAGAAAGGGTGTGTTCTTCCTTTATGTTGCGTAGACATACCAAATTTATCTGCCACATTTTGAGAAACCTGTACTTCTTCTTTTGAGTCATCATATTTAAGAGTTCACTTTCTTCATAATTAGCAATTTTTTGAATCATTTCCGCACCTATAACCGTGTGTGTCTTCATGATTTCAAATTCTTCTGAAGTGAGCTTTCCTGACTTATTTATAATTTTTTCATCAATGGCTATTTTTCCAACATCATGTAAAGAAGCTGTGCTGATTTTTAAAATATCATAGTCATTGATCTTATATTTATCCGTTCGTTTTGTTAGGGCAAGTAATAATAATTTAGTAATTGTTTGGATATGTTGAACATGTAGACCACTTTCGTTGTTTCTAAATTCAACAATATGCCCTAATACATTGATCAAGGTTGTATTGTTGTTCAACAAGATTAATCAACTTTCTTTGTCTTTCAAACATGACAAGTGCATTTTTCACTCTACGATTTACGATATAGCTTTCAAATGGTTTTGTGATATAATCTGTTGCTCCCAACTCATAAACCTTTTCCATGGTAGAAGTACCCCCATTAGATGAAATAACAATAACAGGTATATATTCAATAAGACCCAATTTATTAAGTTCTTTAAATACCGGATAGTTATTTGACTTGGAGATATAAAAATCCAAAAGAATAAGATCTATATTTTTTCTCTCTTTTATAATTTCAATGGCGTTTTGACCATTATCTGTTTCGATAATGTTATATTGATCTTTCAAGAATCCTCTTAAGGTCATTCTATTTAATTAAGAGTTGTCAACAATCAATATGTTTGACTTCCTTTTTGACATAAACAAATCTTCCTACGTTCTAACCGTTGAAATATTGTTTATAATGATAGTCAGCTAAAAGCTGACTATCATTATCTAATTACTTATGTTCTTTTTTTCTTAATAGACCAATCATTGAAAGAAGTCCTGCACCCATCATTGCAAATGAAGACACAATTGGAGTCGTATCTCCTGTCTTAGGTGATTTCTTCTTTGTTTCATTTTGCTTTGTTGAAGATGCGCTTACAGAAACCGATGGATTTTTTACCTCTTCTTTATTACCTGTTTGATTTCCTTTGTTTGTTTCATCAGATGGATTTTTATCATTGTTAGATGGTTTGTTGTTATCATCTGATGGTTTTACTGGAATTTCTGGTTTTACAGGTGTTTTATTTTCAATCCACTTAGCATATAGAGTCATATTTGTTTTAACAGCATCATTAAAATTCCATTGAGTTTTGAAATCTTTGTCTGTATACCAACCTTCTAATGTATAGCCTTCTTTGTTAGAAGTTGGTTCTTTAATAGTCTTTCCATAAAGGACTTTCATATCACCTACAGCTGAACCACCATTTGTTTCTACTTTTACTGTGTATTCATTTTGATTCCATTTTGCATATAAAGTCATATCATCTTCAATAGACGTATTGAAATCAAATTTTGTATTTTCTTGGAAGTCTTTTGTTGTATACCATCCTTCAAATGTATATCCTTCTCTTGTTTTTAAAGTTGGTTCACTCACAGTACTTCCAAAAGGTACTTTGACATCATTGATTTTACTTCCATCGTTTGGTTCTAATTTTACGTTCATATCTATTGCTGACCATTTAGCATAAAGAGTAGTATCACCATCAATTGTTTGATTGAAATCAAATTCTGTTCCATCTTGGAAATTATTTGTTGTATACCATCCTTCAAATCGATGTCCTTTTTTAGTAATTGTTGGTTTTGTTACTTTTGTACCCACTGGAACAAGATCAGGTGCAAGAGTTCCATTATTATTAGTTACATATTCTACTTTTACCTTTGTTTTTAAGAGTTGCCATTGTTGTGTTGAAGTAGCATCATCTTTGTTGTATTTAAGTTCCATAGTATCTTTTGCCCAATTGAACTTCATTTGACTAACATCAACAGCTGGATAAGTACCGTCTGTATATTTATAAGCAAAGGCAACATCGTTATTCTTCCATGTATCTGCATTAACAAAGTTCACTTCCATACCATTTGTTGGTAATGTAAGGTTTGCGCCTGTTGACGCACTTGCTGGTTTTACAGCTAATGGGGCCCCTAGATTTAAAACATCTACGTTTCTCATTTGTGTCATTGACATATCTTTAGAAGTTGTAAATGTTGTTTTACCTGTAACGTTCCCTGAAATCTTTTTATCACTTCCAAAAACAGCACCATTAGAAATTAAAGTAGTTAATGTTGCTCCATTTTTTAATGTTACATTGAAATTACCATCAACCTTCAAGTCATTTGTTCTTTCTGTCTTGCCATTAACACCATAAGAAGCAACAGCTCCTCCTATAGTTGAATCATCGGCAGTAACATCAATACCTTTACAAGTAAATACTTGTTTACTACTTTCTTTTTCATCTCCTGTTGAAAAATAATGACCTCCAATTAATGTGCTGACATTAGATTTATTAGAAATGTTGATTGCAACACCACCATCTAATGAACAGTTACTATCGATTTTAACAGGTGGCCAACCTGATCCAGTATATGAACCCGTTTTACTAAAACCACCAATAAGAGTACTTACTGTACTATTTTTTACGTTGTAAGTAAGTTTTTTCTTCATATTTAATGTTAGCTCTTTTTCATTGCCCCAAAGTGATGAAACATTCATAAAGTTGGCATAGGCTGCAAGTTGTTTAATGTTACTATTTACAACATTAACAGTAACAGCTTCATTAAACGTATAATTTTGGAATCCACCAGAAGCACTACTTGGTAATATCCATGCAGCATCTGCAGTAACACTATCAAAAGTTATATTGACAGGCGCATTATAAATAAATTTCCAAGCTACTGATGCTGTTCCACTAATATTACTTCCTTCAGGGAATTTACCAATTGCATAAACTCTTTTATTTCCTGGATTTGTTGATACATTACCTTGAGTAATAGTTACATCAATAGGATTGTTATAGGTAATTATTTTATTTGTTTTATCGATAATAACTCCATCATCTGCTTGTGCTTCGTACCCCCCCCCACTCGCATTTTGAGTCTCATTACTTGATTCATTGCTTAGAGGTGATACTTCGTTTGTATCTTGAGATACAGTTTCTTCTTGTTGATTATTTTCTTCTTGTTCAGTTGTTTCATTTTCAGTATTTTGAATACTTTCTTGATTTTCAGCCTCAGTTACTTGATATGTATCTGATTGTAAATTTTCTTCCGCATTTGCAGTAACAGAAAAACCAAAAATAAGTGTTGTTGCTAAGGCTAGAGCAACTGCTTGATTCTTTTTATTTACTTTCATTGCATATTTCTCCTTAATAAATAATTATTAATTACAGTATTAGCTAATAATTAGTAAAAATTATTAGCTCTTTCTTTTTTAGCTTTATATTTTTCTTTTTTCTAGACAATAATAGAATGATTAAACCTATACGCAATTTTTGCGTAAAGCATTGTCTTTATCTTGTGTAGTGGCATTATCACTTACATCATTTTCACACATTTTTACTTCTACATCTTTTTTAACAAGATCATAATTTTGATTTCGTGATAATGTAAGTTCATATTCATTTCCTGCACTATTTCCGTTGTTTGGTTCTCCAGGACTCCATAAGACTGTAACTGGTTCAGTTACCTCTGGCCCTGTAATCCAATAATATCCACGATAGTCATATAAAGTTCTGTTATCTATCTATTTTGGATCGTTAAATTGTGTCCCTATGTTATCTGTAGTTGTTCTTGTTTCTCCAACATATGCACCATTTACCGAAAACACTTTTGAAACTTGAATAATTTCATCTTGTGAAGTAATAGTAACTAAATATCCATTTCTCTCTCCTAAAATAAATTTTTTAGAAGCATTATATGGTTCATCCAATTTTTACTGTCATCAATCACAAGAAAAAATAGTCATTTGTCCATTGTGTAAACTTTGAACCGCTTGGTATAGAATTAAAACCTTTTGTCTCATTTCCATCAACAGAAATATTGACGTTTATACTACTACCACTATTAGGATTGAACGTAATGTCTCGACATCTTTTCCATCACTGAATATCCATGTCGCAGATATACTATTAACATCTGTTAAATCTGGTTCACCAAAATCATTTGGTTTAGTAAACGAACCATTTTCAACAATAATCGTCAAAAGTGTCAACTTAGCAGATATTTTTTCAATCTTTGCCTATGGATACTTAAATGTTGTATGGCTATCATCATCCCAAAGCACCGTCCCTAAATTCAAGGAAGATTCATTGGTTGCAGTCTTTGTCATTGTCATTGACATATTCGCCATAGCCAAAGTCATACATAAGAAAAGTATCCTAGCTAAGACTTTATGTCACTTTCGCATAATTAGTATATTTTCTCTCCCTTCTTAAAAATTCTCACAAGTCTACTAAATTCCTACGAATCTACTAGTCTTATAAGTCAAAATTATTTTAGCACACCCTTTTCGTGCTTTCTAGCCCCTTTTCACACAATAAAACAAATTTTTTCCTTTTTTATCCATTTTTTTACATCATCTTCCTAATATGTACTTTTTTGTTCAAAAAACACGGTATTTATAAGCTATCTTGCGACAAATCACATCCAAAGATATGGATTATCCTACGATGTTTTTCATCCATGTCGTTTCCATGTTTTAAAGTATATTTTACAAATCTATGATAGAATTAAATTACTGATTGATTGAATAATACAATAAACATTTTCATATACAATACTTCTTGAATTATGTTATGTTAAATATGCTAGAGATATTTGATCCATCTCTAGCAACTTAACACATCTTATTCTTATAACTTTAATTATTTCGTTCTACAACAGACTTTCCATCTGCAGCGTTATATTAAAGTTAGGTAAAAAGCACATTTATATGTGTTTTTTATTTTCAATTTTGAATGATCTTTTAAAAAAATACGTGTGGAGAAAAAGGCAGAACACGTTTATAAAATCAACGGATATTAAAAATAACCTGATAAAGTAGTAGTACAAAAAATTAATCAATGAAGAAAAACAAAATATTTTAAGATAATTGTTGCGTGTCACTTTAATTAGTAACTATTTATACAAATCTAATCAAATTAAATATAAAAGGCATAACAAGAAATATGAATAAATCTAAATCATATTAAATGTTATGCCTTTATGTTATTATTGATAAAAGAACAGCTCTAAAAAATAATAAAAAAGATTTCCTATAATTGTAAATCAGTTTTAGGAAATCCTTTTATTTTTTTATCTTTCAATCCATTTCATCATGACATCTTTTCCATGATGAGCTAAGCCTACATAAATCACTTTTCCTTTTAAATCATAGTCATATCTTCTATCTTTGATTTGTTGGATTGCTTCATTCGATAATTCATCCAATGCTTTTTCAACATCTTTTTTATCTTCTTTTAAATACTTAAATTCAATAACAAACGATGTTTTCTTTTCATCATGAGCTTGAATGATGATATCACATCTTCCTTTGCCTTCTTCTCGATTAGAAATAACTTTATAATTATTTGATAAACAGATACACATTCCTAGCATCATCATATGATAACTGTTTTCATCATTTAAATCATGATAGCTTGGTAACATCAAGATGTTTTGATAGCTGTCAAAAAATTCATCTCTATCTTCTTGAAGTAAGTTATATACAACATCATTTAGTTGACCAGTTTGCAATGCTAAATAGTACTCTGTCAAATTAATAAATTCTTTTCTTATTTCTTTATTAGGTATTTCTACACGATATTGATCATTTAAAGCATCAATTGATTTTGTAACCGTGAGATATCCAGCACTTACAAACATCCCCCACAAGTTAGGTGTATTTGCCACTTCATAGAAACTTGTTTGTAAAACAACTCTTGTTTCTAGATAGTTATTCTTTATAAGTTTTTCATATTGTTTTTTAAAGTCATAGTCTGCTTTTTCTATAGCTTGTTTGATCATCGTATTGGCACTGGTATTGACCCAATAAGGGATCAATTGTTTATTATCTACATAGTTAAGTATTGACCATGGATTATAGATTTCTTTATCACCTATTTTATAGCCATCATACATTTCTTTGACTTCTTCATTCAATTCTAAATGATAATATTCAAGTAGTTCTTTTGTTTCATCATTATCAAAACCAAAATAAGATGCATATCTTTGATTTGTTATATCACAAACTATAAGATTATTTAAATCACTAAAAATATTTTCTTTAGCTACTCTTTGAATTCCTGTAAGCATTGCATATTTTAAATCTATTGAATTTTTTAAAGAACTGCGTAGTAATGTTGACAATCCACTTTTGATTTCTGAATAGAAGTTTCCAACTCTTGATTCTATAAATGGGGTATCATATTCATCAATAAACAGCATGACTTCTTTTCCATAATGTTCTTTTAATTTTTTCATTAGAAAGATAAGGGCATTACTTACATCATCTAATGTTTCATTATTTTTATTAAGCAATCCAGTTACTATATGATCGAAATCATTTTTTTCAAATAATGTTAAGTCTCTAAAGACAAACATATATTTTTCATATTCTTTTTGTATTTCATTTTTTATAAAATTAACAACTGTCATTTTATTATCTTTTGCATCCGCAAAAGAAATAAAGATGGTTGGATATTTATTGATTTCACTTGCATAAGGTGTTTCCATGATTTTTCTACCCTTGAAGATTTCTTTGGAATCTTTGGTAATATCAAAGAACTCTGCCATCATTGACATATTGATCGTTTTTCCAAATCTTC
>OIZF01001388.1_pt1 | contig 14159 bp, 7 predicted proteins | sample 1588471 | NCBI WGS metagenome assembly OIZF01 (sample SAMN03283279) | human gut metagenome | biome: human-associated habitat; material: feces | host: Homo sapiens | place: Peru | collected 2012
CGGTGCTCAGAACCGCTTCGCTCTAAGGTTGGCGGGGCATCAAAGCCCTCGCCATTTTTGCGGGCTGGGACCGCCTGGAGACAGCTTGCTTCAAATCTGCGTGAATCTGTGAAATCTGTGGGTCTTAAAGAATCTGCGGGACGAAAATAAAGAGGGTGTGTCATGAATTCATGACACACCCTCTTTATTTCTATGACGACAGAGAATTAGAACTCTGCGTTCTTTGGTGTACGTGGGAATGGAATCACGTCACGGATGTTCTGCATACCGGTTACAAAGAGAATCAGACGCTCGAAACCGAGACCGAAACCTGCATGTGGACATGAACCGTACTTACGGGTATCAAGATACCAACTCATATCCTTCATAGGAATGTTGCGAGCCTCAATCTCACCCATCAGCTTGTCATAGCTCTCCTCACGGACTGAACCACCGATGATCTCACCAATCTGTGGGAACAAAACGTCGGTACCCTGAACGGTCTGACCGCTCTTGCCACCGAAACCACTCTCCTCCTCGTCTATCTTCATATAGAATGCCTTGATAGCCTTTGGATAGTTGGTCATGATGACTGGACGCTTGAAGTGCTCCTCAACGAGGAAACGCTCATGCTCTGAAGCCAGGTCATCACCCCACTCGCATGGGAACTCAAACTTCTTACCGTTGGCAATTGCCTCCTGAAGAATGCGGATACCCTCAGTATATGGAAGATGAACGAAATCTGAATTCAATACGCCCTCCAAACGAGCGATCAAGCCCTTGTCAATCATCTTGTTCAAGAAAGCAAGGTCGTCCTTGCAATGCTCGAGTGCCCAACGGATACAGTACTTGATGAAATCTTCCTCCAACTCCATCAAACCGTCCATATCCAGGAAAGCAACCTCTGGCTCTACCATCCAGAACTCAGCCAGGTGGCGAGGAGTATTACTGTTCTCTGCACGGAAGGTTGGACCGAAGGTGTAGATAGCACCGAGTGCCGTAGCACCCAGCTCACCCTCCAACTGACCGGAAACGGTCAATGAAGTCTGCTTTCCGAAGAAATCATCAGAGTAGTCAATCTTTCCATCCTCTGTTTTCTTGAGGTTGTAGAGGTTCTTGGTGGTTACCTGGAACATCTGTCCAGCACCTTCGCAATCGCTCGCTGTGATGAGCGGAGTGTTGAAATAGAAGTATCCATGCTCATGGAAGTAAGTGTGGATGGCCATCGCCATGTTATGACGGATGCGCATCACAGCACCAAAGGTATTGGTACGGAGACGGAGATGAGCATACTGACGCATGTATTCGAAGCTCTGTCCCTTCTTCTGCATAGGATAGTCGCCACCACAGAGACCATAGATCTCGATGCTGTCGCACTGGATTTCTACACTCTGTCCGGCGCCCTGGCTTTCAACCAGAGTACCCACTACGCTGATGCAGGCACCAGTGGTGATCTGACGAAGCTGATTTTCATCGACCTTTGATGGGTCGACTACTATCTGAACATTATTAATAGTAGAACCATCGTTAAGAGCGATAAAATCGACTGCTTTGCTACTACGATGGGTACGTACCCATCCCTTTACATTCACGATTGAGTTGTAGGCAGTGCTCTTGAGCACGTCTACAACCTTAGTTCTTTTGATCTTTTCCATTGTTTATTACTCTGTTTTATTCAAAAGCACCCATGCGGAGCATGTCTACTTCTTTCTCTGTAAGGAAGCGCCAGTCGCCACGACGGAGGTTCTTCTTGGTCAATCCAGCGAACTGTACACGATCCAACTTAGTTACACGATAGCCAAGGCTCTCGAAGATACGGCGAACGATACGGTTCTTGCCACTGTGGATCTCGATGCCCACCTGTGACTTGTCGTGCTCGTCAGCATACTCGACAGCGTCTGCCTTGATTTCACCATCTTCCAAAGTGATACCCTCACGAATCTGATCCATATCATGAGATGTAAGGTTCTTGTCGAGGTGTACGTGATATACCTTCTTCTTCAGGAACTTAGGGTGAGTCAGCTTAGAAGCCAGGTCACCGTCGTTGGTGAGAAGGAGTACACCGGTAGTATTGCGGTCGAGACGACCAACAGGATAGATACGCTCAGGGCAAACGTCCTTCACGAGGTCCATCACGGTCTTGCGCTGCTGAGGATCATCGCTAGTGGTAACATAATCCTTAGGCTTGTTGAGCAATACATAAACCTTCTTCTCCAAAGAAACAGGAGTATCGTGGAACTTCACCTCATCGGTGCGAAGAATCTTGGTACCCAACTCAGTTACCACCTCACCATTAACGGTAACAACACCAGCCTGGATGAACTCATCAGCCTCACGGCGTGAGCATACACCAGCATTGGCGAGGAACTTGTTCAAGCGCAATGGCTCTGTAGGGTCGAAGTTCTCCTCCTTGTATTCAATTCTCTTCTTGAGACTATATTTTGCATTAGGATCATAACCTGGTGTGCGCTGACGGAAACCGCCACCACCACGGTTGTTGTTGTAGCCACCGCCACGGTTGTTATTGTAGCCACCCTGCTGTGGACGACCGTAACCACCCTGCTGAGGACGACCGTAGCCACCCTGCTGAGGACGACCGTAACCACCCTGCTGAGGACGACCGTAACCGCCCTGCTGAGGACGACCGTAACCGCCACCATTATTACTATTATAGCCACCACGGTTGCTGTTGTAGCCACCCTGCTGAGGACGGCCATAGCTGCCACCATTGTTGTAACCACCCTGCTGAGGACGGTGACCGCCACCACGGTTGCTGTTGTAACCGCCACGGCTCTGGTATCCGCTGTGCTGTGGGCGCTCGGTATTAGAGCTCTGCAAGCCAGCTCCGAATCCTTCTGGACGGAAGCCGCCTTCACTATTACTACTACTTCTATCGCTGCTGAATGAAGAGCGATGAGTGTTGATACGTGGACGCTGAGTGCGACCTACTGGGCGATAACTCTTCTGATAACCGCCTGCTGGGTTGTAGCCCTCTCGGGTGTTCTCTTTCTCAGATGCATGATCCTGAGGTTTGTTTCCGAATTCTGAATCCATTTTCTTTAAATCTTAATTTAAGCCTCACGGCCGGGTTAGTGAAAAAAATAATTATAAATATATTATGTTGAATATCTTCATGCTATTGCTGCCCTGGAGGAAGCCGGTAGTATTTAGATGCCCGTATAATTGCTTGGAGTGATAGCCATCAGTTCAGCCTTCACGCTGTCGCTGACGTTCAAGCCCTGAATAAATTCATGGATGGTCTCTTCTGTCATGTGCTTGTTGGTACGAGTCAATGCCTTCAAAGCCTCGTATGGATGTGGGTAAGCCTCACGACGGAGGATGGTCTGAATAGCCTCAGCTACGACAGCCCAGGTATTATTCAGGTCTTCCTGCAACTTCTCCTCGTGGAGGATGAGCTTGCGCAATCCCTTCAGGGTACTCTGGATAGCGATGACGCTATGACCGAGAGGCACACCGATGTTACGGAGCACGGTACTGTCTGTAAGGTCGCGCTGCAGGCGGCTTACCGGAAGCTTCTGAGCCAGGAACTGAAGGATGGCATTGGCAATACCCAGGTTACCCTCACTGTTCTCATAATCGATAGGGTTTACCTTATGTGGCATAGCACTGGAGCCGACCTCTCCTGCCTTGATCTTCTGCTTGAAGTAATCCATAGAGATATACATCCAGAAGTCACGGTCCAAGTCGATGATGATGGTATTGATGCGACGGATGGCATCAAAGATAGCACCGAGATGATCGTAGTTGCTGATCTGAGTGGTATACTGTTCACGCTGCAAGCCGAGCTTCTCGCTGACGAACTTGTTGCCGAAAGCCTTCCAGTCATACTCCGGATAAGCTACATGGTGGGCATTGTAATTACCAGTAGCACCACCAAACTTAGCAGTAAACTTGCAAGCCTTCAAAGACTCAAGCTGTTCGGTAAGACGATAAACATAAACCATGATTTCCTTACCCAAACGTGTAGGAGACGCAGGCTGTCCGTGAGTCTTAGCCAACATAGGCACATCCTTCCACTCGTCAGCATAAGTCTGGAGCTGTGCAATAAGTTCCTCTACCTGTGGGTAGAAGCACTCCTCCAAAGCCTCCTTGACAGAAAGCGGTACACTGGTGTTGTTGATGTCCTGAGAAGTGAGACCGAAGTGAATGAACTCCTTATAGTCGTCCAATCCACCAATCTTATCGAACTCCTCCTTGATGAAATACTCTACGGCTTTTACGTCGTGATTAGTTACCTTCTCAATGTCCTTGACACGTTGAGCCTCATTTTCGTCAAAGTTACGGTAGATATCACGCAAGCGCTCAAACAGCGACTTGTCGAAAGAAGCCAACTGTGGCAAAGGTAATTCACATAAAGTAATGAAATACTCTATCTCTACTCGAACACGATAACGAATAAGAGCATACTCTGAGAAATAGTTAGCGAGTTGCTCTGTTTTTCCCCTGTAACGACCATCTATAGGCGATATGGCAGTCAATAAATCTAAATTCATATTAATACGTATTATATATAGGGTGCAAAGTTAATGAATAAATCTGAGAAAACAGCGAAAAACGATATTTTTTAGCTTTAATTAAAAAAAGGTCTCTCAACTTTCGTTGAAAGACCTTCATTAGAAGTGGGCGTTGACGGATTCGAACCGCCGACCCTCTGCTTGTAAGGCAGATGCTCTAAACCAGCTGAGCTAAACGCCCTTACGTTTCGTAAGCGGGTGCAAAGGTACGAACTTTATTTCATTCCACCAAATTTTTTCGCAACTTTTTTCTCTTTTTCTTCAAAAAACTTCATTTCCTCCTAAAAATCCCCCTTTTTCACCGTTCTCATTTGTAATTTCTCATTTCTCATTAAAAAAAAGGAGGATGTGCCACGCTTTTATGACACATCCTCCCTTAAGATATATATCTAATATAGATTAGTCTGCAATCTGAACAGTAGCACGACGGTTGAATGAGATTGGAGAAAGCTCATCTGAACCACCGTTAGCACGAGTAGTGATGTTGCTCTTCTCTACACCCATCTTAACGAGCTCTGCAGCAACAGCCTCTGCACGACCCTCAGAAAGCTTCTGGTTGATCTCTGGAGTACCAGTTGCGCTATCAGCATAACCATTAACGAGCAACTTAGAACCATTCTGCTTAGCGTACTTAGCAAGAGCCTGTACGTTAACCAAATCCTGCTGAGAAGCAATGTTGGTCTTGTTGATGTTGAAGAATACAGATACTGGAGTGTTAACAAACTCCTTAACTGCCTCTGGAGTAGCCTCTACTGGCTTCTGCTCAGAAAGCTTCTTCTGCAAACGATCGTTCTCTGCATTAGCATCGTTCAACTTAGCATTGAGTGCATCGAGCTCTGACTGATGGAGAGCGTTGATAGCATCTACGTCTGGAGTCTTCTTCCAGTTAGACTTACCAAGATTGAACTGCAAACCTACCTCTGCATAGAGGTTGTTATCATGAGAATCCCAACCGCGGTGTCCGTCCTCGATACCACCATCGATATCACTCTCGATACGGTTCCAACCAGCCTCAAGATAAACATTGAGGTGCTTAGCTACCTTCCAAGTTGACTGGACACCTGCACTGAGGTCCATTGAATACAAGTTGTGAGTCATTGTACGGCCAATACCACCACCGACGAATGGAATTACATTCCAAACACGGTTCTCATTGTAACCCCAGATCAAATTGCTGACGTTGAACATGATGTGCTCATTCAAAAGCCAATACTTATTGAACTTGCCCTGTGCACCTGTTTCAGGATCATAAACTTCCTTACCCCAGATACCCTGCAACTTGGTACGCAAACCAAGACCAGGAGTAAACCACTTACCGATAGCTACAGAAGCACCAGGATTAGAACGGAACTTCTTGAAAGGGCTTGTTGCGAAATTCTGACCATGCTCCTCGCTTGAATACCAAGCATTCCACTCAGCACCAGCCTGAATAAACCAATTACTCCAGAAAGAGTTTGTAGCAACACTATACTTCTCTGTAGGAGTTGCATCCTGAGCAAATCCACTTAATGAAAGACCGGCAAATGCCAGTACAGCTAATAACTTTTTCATAACTTTAATATTTAACAATCAATATATAATTCATTAAAACAAATCACCTTTTATATTTTGGGGGCAAAATTACTACTTATTTTTTAATTTTTTCCTATTTTCATAAAAAAAATGCACTTTTTTCTAAAAAAAGTTGTCTTTTTTCCATTTTAAACCCCATTTTAGCCTAAAAGATGCTCAATTTCCTGCTGTTTGAGAATACAAAGCACATTTTTGCCATCCGGAGTATAGTTGACGTTGCTACATGCAAACAGGTCATTGACAAGGGATTCCATCTCTTCATTGCTCAATACCTGTCCCTGCGGAATGGCTGCATTTCGTGCCAATGTCAGAGCCAACGACTGATGTACTTCATCCAGAGCCTTAACTCCCTTTTCCTTGGCAGAGAAAACCATATCCTGTACCAGATGTAGCGGGTTTATGCCATCCAGTCCGGTAGGAATTGCATTGACGGCATAACTTCCTCCACCCAGATCATCCAGTTCAAATCCCATCTTGTTCATCTCCGGCAGAAGTTTTTCCAAGATTACTTCGTCGGAGACCGGGAATTGAAGTACCTCCGGGAAAAGGACTTTCTGGGAATGACTCGTCTGTTGCTGAATCTGCTCAAGATATCGTTCATAAAGCACTCTCACATGTGCCCGATGCTGGTCTATGATCATCAGTCCTGACTTCACCGCAGTCATCACATACTTACCTTTATATTGATAATGTGCTGGTGACTTTTCGGCTAAAATACTTTGGGATGTATTGATTTCCGTTTCATTTTCCGACTCAAAGATATCGGCTTCTCTTTCCACCGAATCCTGATCATTCAATCCTTCATACAACTGTTCCCACTGTTCATCCACCGGCTTTGCTGCAGCAGGTTTCACGGATGACGAGGAGGACTTGAATGGATTGTAATGCGGATTTAAACTAATCTTCGGGGCAGAAGCAGAAGGTATCATATCCGGATTATACACCGGAATATCCGGTTTGTCTTCTGTATCAAAATCGATGGAAGGCACATCATTGAACATTCCAATAGACTCCTTGACAGCTGCCATCAAGATCTGCCAGATAGCCTGTTCGTTTTCAAACTTGATTTCCGTCTTGGTAGGATGAATGTTGACATCGATGTCGTTGGGATTGACATCAAAGTACAGAAAATAAGGCACTTGTTCGCCCTGTGGAACCAATCTGTCGTAAGCAGTCATCACCGCCTTATTGAAATAAGGATGCTTCATATATCGTCCGTTCACGAAGAAGAACTGATGGGCTCCTTTCTTGCGTGCAGCTTCTGGCTTTCCCACAAAACCGGAAATCTTACACATGGTGGTTTCTACGTTGACCGGCAAGAGGTCCTGATTGATACGCTTTCCAAATACATCGATGATACGCTGTCTGAAATTACCTGCCTTCAGATTAAACAGTTCTGTATTGTTGCTGTGAAGCGTAAAGGCAATCTGCGGATTGACCAGTACGATGCGTTCAAATGCAGTCAGGATATTATTTAATTCCGTAGAATTGGACTTCAGAAATTTGCGGCGTGCTGGGACATTATAGAAAAGGTTGTTCACTGAGAATATGCTTCCCACGGAACAAGAACAAGCTTCCTGTCCCTCAAAACGTGAACCGGAGATGGACAACTGGGTTCCGACCTCATCGCTTTCCTGGCGAGATTTCAGAACCACCTGAGCTACTGCTGCAATAGAAGCCAAGGCCTCACCACGGAATCCATTGGTATGCAGATTAAACAGGTCTTCTGCCTGGCGAATCTTGGAAGTGGCATGGCGCTCAAAAGCCAATCGGGCATCCGTTTCCGACATGCCCTTTCCATCATCGATCACCTGAATACTGGTTCGTCCGGCATCAACAACGGCTACATCTATTTTTTTAGCACCTGCATCAACTGCGTTTTCCACCAGCTCCTTAATCACTGAAGCTGGACGCTGGATGACTTCTCCCGCCGCAATTTGATTGGCGACAGAATCAGGCAATAATTGAATGATATCGCTCATCTTTTATAATATTACTTTTTCAGAATCATCGAGACGGCTCAATCCCCTGGAGCCGTCCCGCCTTTGTTTTCGGAAAGCATCTGTAAAGGCGCAGCATGGCGCTTGATCACCTTCAACTGCTGGTCTTTCCTCTTTCCTCTCCATACAAAAATATCATTTTTATCCTTTGGACGGATATCGTCAAACCAAGCGAAATTAGGGAGTTTCAACTTGGCTGGCGGCACCTGGGTTATCGGATAGAAGGTACCTACGGACTTATTGGCCCATATCTTCTGCAACTGTCTTTCTGGAGACAAGTACATTCTCATCGTATCGGTCTCCATATAGTTCATGCCGACCAGTGAACTATCCTTATCATTGGTAAGGAAATAGATGGTCTGCACATTTCCTATAGACTCGCCCATCCGCGCCTGTCCGTTTTCGAAGTAGGCCTTCATCTCCTTGGAAGTTACCTGATTGAAATGCACACTGTCTGGCATTTCATCTACAGAGAGGGCTTGTCCGATGACATGAGCCATGCGCACCGTGGAGTCATTCATGTAAACCTTGATGACCTCGCCAAGAAGTTGACGATTCAGATTCCAGACAATCGGGTCTTTATACATCGTCATACATGAGTCCTGGGAATTAAATACCATGGAATCGCAAACTGCCTGGACATCCTGTCGGTAAGCTCGCACTTTGCTGTAAGCATGCACCTTGCGATAAACAGAATCGGTATTAATATGGAAGGTATAAATCTTCATGGTATCTGAATGCACCCACAAAGTATCCTTCTGTGAATAATCAATGGCTACCGGATTGCGGGTGGCAAAACCATATCCTGTCTTTTCATTATAACGCAAATAGTTGCAGTGAAGGGTATTGCGGTTTCTCTTATCATTGTAAATCACATTACCGAAGCCCTGACTATTTCCGTCTTTCACATAGTAAAGACTATCACCCGTAATGGTTTTGTCCTTATCCACTAAAGTGGAGCGGCCATACAACCGGGCACGATCTGTCTTGGTATTATAATATCCATCAGCAGTTTTGACCACGCTGGAGCCGGAGACAATTCGGGAAGGACCTACCATGTGGGCAGTTGATTTCCTCACATCATAATATAAGGTATCTGTAGTCACGAGATCCTTGCCACTACGAAGTTTCACATTGAAGACAAACTTAGCTTCACGTGTTTTGGTATGATATTCACCCCAATCTGAAACGAGACGGTCCTTGCCATCAATCAGCGTTCCACCTTCGAAGAAGTTGGCCATTTCATACAAACGATCATAATCCAAGCTGTCGGTACGGAGGACTTGTCTGCGATGGTGCAAAACCACATTTTTGCGGGCTCTCATCATCTGCATCAAACCGTCATATTCTGCCCTGTCACAAACCAAGGACAAAGTATCACCCTGACGGAAATGCACATGTCCGAATGCCTTCACCGAATTGGTGTTTTGATAAAAATAGGCACTGTCGCAAGTAAGATGCGCTCCCTGATGAAGAAACGAAACCTTGCCTTTGACAATCTGCGCATCAGGATTATTACCAAACATATCATACTTCAGCTCATCCGCATGAAGAAGGTAAACACGGTCGCCATGTGGACGATGAGCTCTTTTCTTAGGACTCTGCATGGCTTGCACCAAACAAAACCCAAATAGGCATAGAATCAGCAGAAGCTTGATTCTATGCCTGTTATTATTATTGAGAAAGTTCTTACTTATCATTTAACCCAGCCTTGATATTCAAATTTACAATTTTTGTAGCGATCGTTCATACGCACATAAGTACGCTTGATTTTATCAACCACCCAATCATGCAAAGTTTTCTCACGTTCTTTAGCCAAGACAACATCCTTCATCACCTGGAAATCCTCTGTAATGGTAGCACGATGTCCTTCCACTTTATTGAGAAGTTTAACGATAGCACAAGTTGTCTTTCCTCTGGAATTGATCATGGTGAAAGGTGCAGAGATTTCTCCTACCTTCATCGTGTCAATAGCACGAGCCACCTCTGTAGGAAGGTCCTTCAACTGGAATCGGGATGTGCGAGTTCCGCCCTGGGTAGTATTGGCCATCAAACCCTTGTTGGAACGGGTATCCTTATCATCAGAAATGACCGTTGCTGCATCCTCGAATGTGAACTTCTTGTTTCTGATGTCAGTAGCTATCGAATCCAATCTTGACAAAGACTTATCAATGGCCTCCTGAGATACATTTGGCTTCAGAAGAATGTGGCGAACCTTGATTTTATCACCTCGCTTATCTATCAACTGGATGATATGATAACCGAACTCAGACTCTACGATTTTGGAAATCTTCTTAGGGTCAGTCAAGTTGAACGCTACATTGGCGAATGCAGGATCCAACATACCACGACCTACATAATCCATTTCACCACCCATACGTGCAGAACCCGGGTCTTCTGAATAAAGACGCGCCAAGGTGGCGAAAGAAGTTTCACCCTTATTGACACGATCGGTAAAATCACGCAGCTCGTTCTTGACACGAGTGATTTCCTCCATGGAAATCTTAGGCTGGTTGGTCAATATTTCCACCTCCACTTCTGTTGGCACAAAAGGTATGCTGTCGGCAGGAAGATTCTTGAAATACTGTCTAACCTGTGCTGGAGAAACCTTGATATCCTTGACCAATTCTTCCTTCATCTTCTGTATCAGCTGACGATTCTTGAAATCATCATGCATGGATTGGCGCATCTGTGAGATGCTCTGCTTTCTATATTCCTCCAACTTCTCACGAGAACCCGCAAGCGAAACCCAGTAATTGATTTGCTCATCAATGCCATTCATAACCTCCGACTCCGATACCTCAATACTATCGATAGCCGCCTGGTGTAAGAACAACTTCTGCAGGGCTATCTGCTCTGGAATAGAACAATCCGGATCGCCTGCATATTTGATTCCTTCAGCCTCACTCTGCAAACGGGTAGCCTCAACCTCAGACTTCAATATAGGTTCGTCACCTACTACCCATATCACCTCATCTACAATACTGGCTTCATTAATCACCTGACTGTCACCAGGAGTTGAATCCACTTGAGAAGAGTCTGCATCCTGCGCAGCAAAGCCACGCAATGCTTTGTTGGCATTAGCAGAAATACCAACCAAGAACAACAAAGCAACAAATGCCAGACCTATTTTATTTTCAAGATTCATGAATTTTCCTTTTTAATGTTTATTGACTGTATCCAGGACTTTCTCGTCCACAAATACAGGATATTTTTTTCTTAATGTTGCCACCCAATCTTTCTCCAACTGGTCCTGATAGTCGGCAACAACCAAAGCCTTCACGTCAGTATAATCCTCCGGACCCTTTTTCAGAACTTTTCCGAAAGTAGCATCGAAAGGATAATCCTTGACAGCCTGCACCGTAGTATCCTTATGGAAAACCATCTTATCTACCAATGCATGATCACCTTGCTTAAATATACCCTTTTCAACACGGATACGGATCACCGAATCCTTATTGAAAGTATTACGCAGAATTTCAGCCCATTCTACAAAAGGCTTGCCCTTTACACTCTTTTTAACCGCCTTGACATCGGCTTCATCCTTCACATGATAGGCGATACCCTTAAAGCGAGGCTGTTCCCACTTATATTTCTTCTTATTCTTGGCAAAATAGGAAGCCAATCCTTGTTCATCTTTTGCCGCTTTATCCCATACAAGACGATTGCTGATCTCATACAACAAGAGACCGTCGTGATATTCCTGTATCAGATATTTCAAATCAGAATCCTTAGCAGACAACTCTTCAGCCTTCTTCTCCAATAAAGTTTCCTTGGCCAAAGCAGATTGCTCGTTTTTAACTAAAGAATCTAATTTCTCATCAATAATTTTTTCTCTAATACCCCTTGCATCAATAAAACGATAAATATCATTCTTCAAGGAGTCATAAGGAAAGAAATTCTGTTTACCATTCAATTTAATGATATGGTAGCCAAACTCAGACAATACAGGAGCGTGCAACTTACCCACCTTCATGGAATAAGCAGCATCCTCGAAAGCCTTGACTGTCTGTCCTCTGGTAATCCAAGGCAACTCGCCACCTTTCTGAGCAGTTCCCTTGTCATCAGAATATTTCTTAGCCATCTCTGCAAAATCTGCACCGCGACTCAAAACCTTATAAATAGAATCAGCCTTTGCCTTAGCTGCATTCTGCTCTGCAGGAGTAGCTTTCTGGTTAAGTAAAATCAAGATGTGAGCAGGCTTAACCATACCACCTGCTCCATCTATACGCTCTTGAGTTTCTTTATAAATCTTACGCGCCTCTTTCTCCACATCATCTGATGTAATAAAAGAAGGTCTCACCTGTTGATCTCTATAAGTTTCAAATTCCTTTTTAAAAGAAGACAAGGTATCAACCTTTGCATCCAATGCCGCCAAAACCTTCAACTTGTAGTTGACAAACAAATCCACATACTCCTTTACGGTTTTCTTGTCAATGACGCCATTAGAATTGTTCTTATTATAAGAGTACTCAAATTCTGAACGAGTAACAGGCTTGCCGTTAATCGTCATAACAGTAGGATCATTTTGAGCAAAAGCTATGCTCCCCGAGAGAAGCATAGCAGAAATCAGCGCATAAAATTTCATATCAAATTAATTATTCTGGACGACTATAGTTTGGAGCCTCACTTGTGATTGTGATATCATGTGGATGGCTCTCCAATACACCAGCATTAGTAATACGGGTAAACTTCGCATTGTGAAGATTTCCGATAGTGGCAGCACCACAATAGCCCATACCTGAACGCAAGCCACCAATCAACTGGTAGATAACCTCCTGAACGGTTCCTTTGTAAGGAACACGACCTGCGATTCCTTCTGGTACAAGTTTCTTCGCATCCTTTGTATCACCCTGGAAATAACGGTCCTTAGAACCATTCTTCTGCTCCATTGCTTCCAAAGAACCCATACCGCGATAGCTCTTGAACTTACGGCCATTGAAGATAATAGTATCACCAGGACTTTCCTCAGTACCTGCAACAAGTGAACCAATCATTACGCAGCTACCACCGGCAGCCAATGCCTTAACGACATCACCTGAATAGCGGAGACCACCATCAGCAATCAATGGAACACCAGTGCCCTGCAATGCTGAATATACATCATAGATAGCGCTCAACTGAGGAACACCTACACCGGCAACCACACGAGTAGTACAGATAGAACCTGGGCCAATACCTACTTTCACGCCATCAGCACCATTTTCAACCAGATACTTAGCAGCAGCACCTGTTGCAACATTACCAACGACAACATCTACGTTAGGGAAAGCAGCCTTAACCTGATGCAACTTCTCAACTACACCCTTAGAATGACCATGGGCAGTATCGATAACGATAGCATCAGCACCTGCTTCAACCAAAGCCTTGGCACGATCTAAAGTATCTACAGTGACACCAACACCTGCAGCCACACGGAGACGACCCTTCTCATCCTTGCAAGCCATCGGTTTATCCTTAGCCTTGGTGATATCCTTATAGGTAATCAAACCAACAAGATGATTAGCGTTGTCAACTACTGGCAACTTCTCAATTTTATTTTCCTGAAGAATCTGGGCAGCTGCAATCAAGTCTGTCTGAAGATGTGTAGTTACAAGATTTTCACTTGTCATGACCTCATCAATCTTCTTGTCCAAATGACGCTCGAAACGAAGGTCACGGTTTGTAACAATACCAACCAAGTGATTCTCGTCATCAACTACAGGAATACCACCGATATGATAATCATGCATCATATCAAGAGCGTCCTTCACTGTACTGCCACGACGGATAGTGACAGGGTCATAAATCATACCATTCTCAGCACGCTTAACGATAGCGACCTGACGAGCCTGTTCCTCGATAGTCATGTTCTTGTGAATCACACCGATACCACCTTCACGGGCGATAGCAATCGCCATTGAAGCCTCAGTAACAGTGTCCATCGCAGCTGTGACGAATGGGACATTCAACTCGATGTTACGAGAAAATTTGGTTTTCAACTCTACCTCTTTAGGCAGTACCTCTGAATAAGCAGGAATAAGAAGGACGTCGTCGTAAGTGAGACCGTCCATTACAATTTTATCTGCAACAA
>OIZF01001392.1_pt1 | contig 14145 bp, 14 predicted proteins | sample 1588471 | NCBI WGS metagenome assembly OIZF01 (sample SAMN03283279) | human gut metagenome | biome: human-associated habitat; material: feces | host: Homo sapiens | place: Peru | collected 2012
CCTGGAACATACGGTCTCTGGCCGTCTTTGCAGAACCTCCGGCAGAATCACCCTCCACAATGAAGATCTCACATTTTGACGCATCACGGCTCTCACAGTTGGCAAGCTTTCCGTTACTGTCAAATGAGTATTTCTGCTTTGTCAGCAGATTGGTCTTCGCACGTTCTTCCGTCTTGCGGATCTTTGCCGCCTTTTCTGCACATCCGATCACCTTCTTAAGGGTCTCAAGATTCCGGTCAAAAAAGCGGATGATCTCATCATTCGTCACCTTACTACAGGCTTTCGCCGCATCCGGGTTATCCAACTTTGTCTTCGTCTGCCCCTCAAATCTCGGATCCGGGTGCTTAATGGATACAATTGCAGTCATTCCGTTACGGATATCTGCACCGGTAAAATTCGTATCCTTTTCTTTCAGGATTCCTATCTCTCTCGCATACTGGTTCATGACAGTTGTAAAGGTTGTCTTAAATCCTGTCAGATGTGTTCCGCCCTCTGCATTATAAATATTATTACAAAATCCAAGTACATTCTCATGAAACTCATTCACATACTGCAGTGTTACCTCTACTTCAATCCCGTCTGCTTCCCCTTTAAAATAAACCGGGTCATGAAGTACTTCTTTCTTACGGTTCAGATCCTGGATAAATCCAATGATTCCTTCCGGTTCGTGATAAACGATGTGCTCAACACTTCCATCTCTCTTATCATCAAACACGATCGTCAGATTCGGATTCAGATACGCAGTCTCATGCAGACGGCTCTTGATCTCTTCCGCTTTGAATCTCGTCTTTTCAAAAATCGTATCATCCGGAAGGAAATTCACCGTCGTCCCGGTCTTTCTCGTCTTTCCGATCTTAGGAAGAAGTCCATCTTCCAGTTCGATCACCGGTTTTCCCTGTTCATACCGGTCATGGTGGATATATCCGTCCCTGCTGATCTGTACATCCATATAAGTTGACAATGCATTGGATGTGGACTACGATGAAGTCGGTTTAAGGAACGACCAAGAGATCAAACTGTCGTTTATACAATGTTACTCTTAAAGGAGATGGTAATGGTGATAGACATCAAAGACCGCGTTAAATGTGCGGCCCTCCAAGGTAAAATTGTCACTGCTTATGATGCAGCTCTTTTGATTAACCCTAACGATAAAGTTGGTATTTCCGGCTTTACTCCATCTGGTTATGCAAAAGCAGTGCCATTGGCATTGGCAGAAAGAATGGAAAAAGAACCATTCAAAATTGATTTGTGGACAGGTGCTTCCGTAGGTGATGAAGCTGATGGCGCGTTAACTCGTGCTAACGGTATCAATCGTCGTTTCCCATATCAAACAAATGGGGATACACGTAAAGCCTTAAATAGCGGTGCTGTTAAATACATCGATATGCATTTAAGCACAATGGCACAAAATGTTCGCTATGGTTTCTTTGGCGATTTAGACGTAGCTATCGTAGAAGTTTGTCAAATCAACGAAGATGGCTCTTTAGTACCTACAACATCTGTTGGTAACTCTCCAACATTTGTTAGCCAAGCTAAAAAAGTTATCGTAGAAGTAAACGTATCCCAACCACTTTCCTTGGTAGGTATGCATGATATCTATGAACCACTCGATCCACCACATCGTAAACCAATTCCATTGGAAACACCTGGTGATCGTATTGGTACTGAAGCAATTCCTTGTGACCCAAGTAAAATTGTTGCAGTTGTACCTTGTGATGTTCCTGATACAACAAGACCTTTGGCACCTATCGATGATGATGCAAAAGCAATGAGTCAACACCTTATCAAATTCTTCGAACAAGAAATTGCAGAAGGTCGTTTGCCTAAGAACTTGCTTCCATTACAATCTGGTGTAGGTTCCGTAGCAAATGCGGTAATCAGTGGTCTTGCTAAAGGCCCATTCACAGATTTGTCCATCTATACAGAAGTAATCCAAGATGGTATGTTCGACTTGATCGATGCTGGTAAAGTAACTGTATGTTCCGGTACTGCATTAAGTCCTTCTCCAGATGGGTTGAAACGTTTCTATGCGAATATTGATGAATATCGTAAAAAAATCATTCTTCGTCCGCAAGAAATTTCCAACAACCCTGGTATTGCTCGCCGTATTGGTGTCATTGCCATGAATACCGCTATCGAATTTGATATTTTTGGCAATGTAAACTCTACTCATATTATGGGTAGCAAAATGATGAATGGTGTTGGTGGTTCTGGTGACTTTGCACGTAGTGCATATCTCACTATTTTCTGCACTAACTCCGTTGCTAAAAATGGCGACATCAGTTCTATCGTTCCATATGTATCTCATGTGGATCATCCAGAACATGACACTATGATTTTCTGTACAGAACAAGGTGTTGCTGACTGCCGTGGTTTGAGCCCAGTGGAAAGAGCTCGTTTGATCATTGAAAAATGTGCTCACCCAGACTACAAACCTATGTTAACTGAATACCTAGAAAAAGCATTAGCTGCAACAAAGAATGCCCATACACCTATGTTGCTTGATGAAGCTCTTTCTTGGCATAAACGCTTCACAGAAACTGGAAGCATGAAAAAATAACCTGTTTTTTTAGGAGGATGATGAAAACATGGCTTACGAAAACTTAAAAGCCCAAATTGCTGAGTACAACAAACTTTGTGACGAAAAAAGTGCAAAAACTCCAGAACGTCAAAATTTAAAATACAACCGTGTATACACACCAGTTGATATCGAAGGTTTTGACTATGAACGTGATTTGGGTATGCCTGGCGAATTCCCTTACACTCGTGGCGTACAACCTACTATGTACCGTGGTCGTTTCTGGACAATGCGTATGTATGCAGGCTTCGCTACAGCAGAAGAATCTAACAAACGTTACCGCTACTTAATCGAGTCTGGTGCAACTGGTCTTTCCTGTGCATTCGACTTACCTACACAAATCGGTTACGACTCCGACGATGCAGTTGCAGAAGGCGAAGTTGGTAAAGTAGGTGTAGCGATTGACTCCTTGGCAGATATGGAAATCTTGTTCGACGGCATCGATCTTGGTAAAGTATCCACATCCATGACAATCAACGCTCCAGCATCCGTTTTGTTGGCAATGTACATCGCAGTAGCTGAAAAACAAGGCGTACCTTCCACAGAATTGAAAGGTACAATTCAAAATGATATTTTGAAAGAATACGCAGCTCGTGGTACTTACATTTTCCCACCAAAACCATCCATGCGTTTGATCACTAATATCTTCGAATATTGTTCTCAAAACGTTCCAAAATGGAACACAATTTCCATCTCCGGTTACCACATCCGTGAAGCAGGTTCCACAGCAGCTCAAGAAATCGCATTCACAATTGCTGATGGTATCGCATACGTAGAAGCAGCTTTGAAAGCTGGTCTTGATGTTGATACATTCGCTGGTCGTCTTTCCTTCTTCTGGAATGCTCATAACAACGTACTTGAAGAAGTTGCTAAATTCCGTGCATCCCGCCGTTTATGGGCAACAATCATGAAAGAACGTTTTGGTGCTAAAAAACCAAAATCCATGATGCTTCGTGTACATACTCAAACAGCTGGTTCCATGTTGACTGCACAACAAGTTGATAACAACATCGTTCGTGTTGCTCTTCAAACTGCAGCTGCTGTAATGGGCGGTACTCAATCCTTACATACAAACTCCCGTGACGAAGCTTTGGCTCTTCCTACAGAAGCATCTGTACAAGTAGCTCTTCGTACACAACAAATCGTGGCTTACGAATCTGGTTTGGCTGACGTAGTTGACCCATTGGGTGGTTCCTACTATGTAGAAGCTATGACTAACGCTATCTATGACGAAGCTATGGCATACATCAAGAAAATTGATGAAATGGGCGGCGCTGTAGTAGCAATCGAAAAAGGCTACATCCAAAAAGAAATTCAAGAATCCGCTTACAAATGGCAAATGGAAGTTGAATCTGGCTTGCGCACAATCGTTGGCGTAAACAAATTCCAAGTTGAAGAAGAAGCTCCAAAAGACTTACTTCGCGTAGACGCTTCCGTTGGTGTTAACCAATCCAAGAAAACTCAAGCAGTTCGCGCTAACCGCGATCAAGCAGCAGTTGATAAAGCATTAGCAGCTCTTAAAGCTGGTGCAGCTGATGAAAACGTTAACTTGATGCCATTAATTCTTGATGCAGTTAAAACATATGCTACTTTGGGTGAAATTTGTAATGTATTGCGCGAAGTATTCGGTGAATACGAAGCTCATTCCACATTATAATATCGGCTAATTTCGGAGGTAATTAATCATGGCAGAAAAACGTATTAGAGTAATCGTAGCAAAACCAGGTCTTGATGGTCATGACCGTGGTGCAAAAGTAGTAGCACGCGCACTTCGCGATGCTGGTTTCGAAGTAATCTACACAGGTCTTCGTCAAACTCCAGAACAAATCGTTGAAGCAGCTCTTTCTGAAGACGTTAATGTAGTTGCATTATCCCTTCTTTCTGGTGCTCATAACACATTGTTCCCTAAAATTGTTGAACTTTTGAAAGAAAAAGGCATGGGCGATGTACTTGTAATCGGTGGTGGCGTTATTCCTGACGCTGATATCCCTGGTTTGAAAAAAGCTGGCGTAGCAGCAGTATTCACACCTGGTACACCTACTGGCGATATCGTTAAATTCATCAACGAAAACGTTAAATAATTAATTGGGTAAGAGAGGAGCACAACTGAATAGTTGGCTCCCCTCTATTCCCATATTCTAAGATAGGTGGTGAGGCGAGTGGATTTAGTTAAAGAACTTTTCGAAGGTTCTCGACTAGCCTTAGCACGGTCCATAACAGCTGTAGAAAACGAGTATGATAATGCCATTGATATTATGAAGGCTATTTACCCTAAAACAGGGAATGCACGTATTCTCGGTATTACTGGGGCCCCTGGTGCTGGTAAAAGTACGTTGACAGATAAAGTTGTTAAACATTATCTAGATCAAGGTAAGAAAATCGGCATCGTTGCCATCGACCCAACAAGCCCATTCTCTGGTGGTGCTATCTTGGGGGACCGTATTCGAATGAATGATTTGACATTAAATGAAAATGTATTTATTCGAAGCATGGGCACGCGTGGTAGTCTTGGTGGTTTGTCCAAAAAGACTGCAGACGTTGTAAAACTCATGGATGCCTTTGGCATGGATTTAGTAATCATTGAAACAGTAGGTGTAGGTCAATCGGAAGTAGATATCGTAAAAAATGCAGATACTACATTGGTTGTACTTGTTCCTGGTCTCGGTGATGATATCCAAGCTATCAAGGCAGGTATTCTTGAAATTGGCGATGTATTTGCTATCAATAAAGCTGACCGAGATGGTTGTGATCGTTTGAATGTAGAAATTGAAATGATGCTTGACCTAGACTCTCGTGAAGTAAAATGGCGCCCACCAATTAAGCGCACAATTGCTAGTAAAGACCAAGGCGTAGATGAACTTATCGACGCTTTAGATGAACATTTTGAGTATCTTGAAGATTCTGGTGAATTGGAATCTCGTCGGGCAGAACGTACTCGTGATGAAATCATCGCAATGATTAATGAACAAATTGGTCGTTATGTAGCTGATAAAATCGTTACAAGCGACGAATTTAATAGCCAAGTGGCAGCTGTTAATGAACGCGAAAGCGATCCATACACAGTTGTTAACGGCGTAATGACAAGCGTGCTAAAGTAGACGGCGACTACATAGCATTAGAGATTTAGCCTTATAAAGGAGATAATCGAAATGGCTTTTAAAGTATTACAAGTGGATCACATCGGTATTGGTGTTAATGATTTAGCAGCAACTAAAGAATTCTATAAAAATGCATTGGGTATTGAACATCTTCCTGAAGATGAAGTGGTTGAAGAACAAAAAGTAAAAGTATCCTTCTTCCCATGTGGCGATGCTGAACTTGAATTCTTAGAAACTACAACTCCAGATGGCCCTATTGGTAAATTCATCGAAAAAAATGGCGGTCGTGATGGTATCCAACACGTTGCATTGCGCGTTGATAATATTGAAAATGCTATTGCTGATTTGATGGCTAAAGGCGTTCGTATGATTGACGAAAAACCTCGTTACGGTGCAGGCGGTTCCTCCATTGCTTTCTTACATCCAAAAGCAACAGGCGGCGTATTGCTTGAATTATGTCAACGTATGAAATAATACAGTATCCAATTCACATCATTATGTATGAGTAATAGATATACATATTCATATAATCATGAGTTATATATTAAATATGTATGCATGCTTGAACTTTAATTATTAATGAAATAAAATGATACTGTAACAAGTTTTATTTGGAGGTGCTATAATGGCAACAGTGCAAGAAAAAATCGAGTTATTGCACGAAAAACTAGCTAAAGTTAAAGCTGGTGGCGGTGAAAAACGCGTTGAGAAACAACATGCTCAAGGCAAAATGACTGCTCGTGAACGTTTGGCTAAATTGTTCGATGATAACTCTTTCGTTGAACTTGATCAATTTGTTAAACATCGTTGTGTTAACTTCGGTCAAGAAAAGAAAGAATTACCAGGCGAAGGTGTAGTAACTGGTTATGGTACTATTGACGGTCGTTTAGTATATGCATTCGCACAAGATTTCACTGTAGAAGGTGGTTCCCTTGGTGAAATGCATGCTGCTAAAATCGTTAAAGTACAACGTTTAGCAATGAAAATGGGTGCTCCTATCATTGGTATCAATGATTCCGGCGGTGCTCGTATTCAAGAAGCTGTAGATGCTCTTGCTGGTTACGGTAAAATTTTCTTTGAAAATACAAATGCATCTGGCGTTATTCCACAAATTTCCGTAATCATGGGCCCATGTGCGGGCGGTGCTGTATATTCTCCAGCATTGACTGACTTCATCTACATGGTTAAACACACATCTCAAATGTTCATCACTGGTCCTGCAGTTATCAAATCTGTAACTGGTGAAGAAGTAACAGCTGAAGACCTTGGTGGTGCAATGGCTCACAACTCCGTGTCTGGTGTTGCTCACTTTGCAGCTGAAGATGAAGATGATTGCATCGCTCAAATTCGCTACTTATTAGGCTTCTTGCCATCCAATAATATGGAAGATGCTCCATTAGTAGATACTGGTGATGACCCAGCTCGTGAAGACGAAGGTTTGAACAGCTTGTTGCCTGATAACAGTAACATGCCATACGACATGAAAGATGTTATCGCAGCTACTGTAGATAATGGCGAATACTATGAAGTACAACCATTCTATGCTACAAACATTATCACTTGTTTCGCACGTTTTGACGGTCAATCCGTTGGTATCATTGCTAACCAACCAAAAGTAATGGCTGGTTGCTTGGACATCAATGCATCCGACAAATCTTCCCGTTTCATCCGTTTCTGTGATGCTTTCAATATTCCAATCGTTAACTTCGTTGACGTTCCTGGTTTCTTGCCTGGCACAAATCAAGAATGGGGCGGTATCATTCGTCATGGTGCTAAAATGTTGTATGCTTACTCTGAAGCTACAGTACCAAAAATTACTGTTATCACTCGTAAAGCATACGGCGGTTCTTACCTCGCTATGTGTTCCCAAGATTTGGGCGCTGACCAAGTATACGCTTGGCCTACATCCGAAATCGCTGTAATGGGTCCTGCTGGTGCAGCTAACATCATCTTCAAGAAAGACGAAGATAAAGATGCTAAAACAGCTAAATACGTAGAAGAGTTCGCAACTCCATACAAAGCTGCAGAACGTGGCTTCGTAGATGTTGTAATCGAACCAAAACAAACTCGTCCAGCAGTTATCAACGCTTTGGCTATGCTTGCAAGCAAACGCGAAAACCGTGCTCCAAAGAAACATGGTAATATTCCATTATAATTCGATTCGGTAAACATATCATCGAATTTGGGAGATACCTTTCTTTACTAATTTTTTAGAAAGGGGAATGATTATGGAAGGACAAGCAGTTACTACCAATCCTTGGCTAATTATGGCGATTAATATGACAGTTGTATTTGTTGTGTTGATTCTTCTTGGTATTCTTATGGAAATCGTACATTTAATCGATCCAACTAAGAAAAAAAAAGAAGTACCTAAAACTGAAACAACTGTTGCAGCTCCAGCAGCAGCTCCTGCTGCAACAAGTGCATCCGCTCAAAATGAGGATGAAGTAGTAGCAGCTATCGTAGGTGCCATTGTGGCGATGGGGTACTCATCTGAACAAATTGCATCTATCCGACCTACAGCAACAAGTGCTAAATGGCGCTTGGAAGGTCGCTTAAGCGGTAGAGGTTAAAAAATTTTAGGAGGCATTTTAATGAGCAATGCTACAACAACTAACGGTAAAGCTCCATCTCAAGATGTAGTAGCAGTAATCGTTGGTGCATTAGCGGCAATGGGTTATTCCGCTGATCAAATCGCGCACATCCGTCCAATCGTAAGCTACAATTGGAAAATGGAAGGTCGCTTGCGCGGTAATCGATAAGATTATTGCCTAATTAGATAATCACAGAGATTATCCGATTTATATGTGTAAAAGAAATTTATAAGTATTGTGTAGAAATACACATTTTGGAGGAATTTAAGATGAAAAAATTCAATGTTACAGTAAATGGCACAGCATATGATGTAGAAGTTAATGAAGTAAAAGCAGCAGCTCCAGCAGCAGCTCCTAAAGCAGCTCCTGCACCAGCTCCAGCTGCAGCAGCAGCTCCAGTTCCAGCAGGTGCTGAAACTGTAAAAGCTCCAATGCCTGGTAAAATCTTATCTGTAGCAGTATCCGCTGGTCAAGCAGTTAAAAAAGGCGAAACTTTGTTGATTCTTGAAGCTATGAAAATGCAAAACGAAATCGCAGCTCCTCATGATGCTGTAGTTGCAGAAGTTCGCGTAGCTGCTAACCAAACTGTATCCACTGGCGACGACATGGTTGTTCTTGGTTAATACCAAGTTGTGTGTGGCGCGGCTGAGCCGCGTCATATAACAATTTTATATTTGTGAAAGGGGAACGCATATGGAGGCTTTTGCTGTTGCGATTCAATCCGTTATAACTGATAGCGGGTTCCTCGCATTTACAACAGGCAATGCTATTATGATTCTTGTAGGTTTGATCCTATTGTATTTAGCATTTGCTAGAGAGTTTGAACCATTATTGTTGGGACCGATTGCCTTTGGTTGTGTACTTGCTAATATCCCTCGTAACGGCTTCGAAGAAGGCGTTATGGCACTTATTAGCGCAGGTATCTCTCAAGAAATCTTCCCACCTTTAATTTTCCTTGGTGTAGGTGCAATGACTGACTTTGGTCCACTCATTGCTAACCCTAAAACATTGCTTTTAGGTGCTGCTGCTCAAATCGGCGTATTCGTTGCTTTAGGTGGCGCAATGATGCTTGGCTTTACAGCTCAAGAAGCAGCTGCTATCGGTATTATCGGTGGTGCTGACGGCCCTACATCCATTTACTTAGCTACTAAGCTAGCTCCTCATTTATTAGGTGCTATCGCGGTTGCCGCATATTCCTATATGTCCTTGGTACCGTTGATTCAACCACCTGTAATGAAATTATTCACTACGCAAAAAGAACGCGAAATTGTTATGGAACAATTGCGTGAAGTTACACGTTTTGAAAAAATCGTGTTCCCAATTGTTGCAACGATCTTCATTTCCTTATTGCTTCCTTCCATTACATCCCTTTTAGGTATGTTGATGTTAGGTAACTTGTTCCGTGAATCTGGCGTAACTGAACGTTTGTCTGATACATCTCAAAATGCGTTGATCAATACTGTTACTATCTTCTTAGCAACTGGTACTGGTTTAACTATGGATGCGGAACATTTCTTAAGCTATCAAACTATCCTAATCATTTGCTTAGGTTTAGTTGCATTTATCGGTGGTACAGCCGGTGGTGTACTATTTGGTAAATTAATGTACTTAGTTGATGGTAAAACAAATCCACTTATTGGTTCTGCTGGTGTATCCGCAGTTCCAATGGCGGCTCGCGTATCTCAAGTTGTAGGTGCGAAAGCTAACCCAGCTAACTTCTTGCTCATGCATGCTATGGGTCCAAACGTAGCTGGCGTTATCGGTACAGCAGTAGCAGCAGGTACAATGCTTGCTATGTTGTCCAACCACTAGTAATTTAATAATTATTCACCAAGGTGTGCCTAATTAGGTACACCTATTGGTGAATAAAAAAGCCCTTATAAATTATGTAATCATACATAAAAAGGGTATATTTGCAATAAATGCTTTTCAGATCGGTCATTAGGTGATACAAGAATTCACACAATAACCTTCTAGTGCTTTTAAAATAGTAGAGGTGGTCACTTGTTATCAATAGAATTAAAAATACTGATTTGTTTTATTTGGGCATTTATTGTTTTTTTTATTACTGCACTGATTATCGGTAATGAAGGAAAAGCTAAATGGTTTCAACGTAGAACTAAATATACTTGGTTTAATCGCCGAGGATTTTTAGGGGAAGCGTTATTTTTTGGCTATCCTAAAACTAAAGAGGGTTATGGTATAACTTTTTTGATGGCTTCTGCTATCAGTATTATAGGCTATATTTTATATCTCATCTAATACAATCAGTGCATTTCTCTGAAGGGAGATGATGATGTATGGGTACTGCAGAACAAACCTTAATCGTCCTTGCAGTCATGGCTGTTTTATTCGTTACGGAAATTATTCCTTTAGCTATTACTTCTTTAGGCGGCGCTATTACACTTGGCCTTATGGGTATTATTACTCCTAAGGTTGTATTCTCTGGTTTATCTGATAGTACAGTTGTGTTGTTCGCTGGCATGTTCGTTGTTGGTGCTGCATTGTTCTACACTGGTTTAGCTCAAAAAATTGGGGAAACAGTAGTATCTCATGCAGGTACTAGTGAAAATGGCTTAATGCTTGCAATCATGGTTGTTACAGCAACTATGTCCGCATTCTTGTCCAACACTGGTACAACAGCTGCTTTACTTCCAGTAGTTGTTGGTATCTGTGCTGTTGCTAAGATTCCTGCGTCTCGCCAATTGATGCCTTTAGCATTTGCTGCAGGTATTGGTGGTATCATTACAATGGTTGGTACACCTCCAAACATTATCGTAAGTGGTACATTAACTAAATTTGGTGAACAACCATTTGGTTTCTTTGAATTTGCATGGATTGGTATTCCTTTAACTATCGCTACTATTGCATTTATGATGTTAGTTGGTAAACATTTACTTCCTAAACATGAAATTCAAGATGCTGGCGAAGTAGAACAAGAAGTAGCTGCTGAAGATATTTCTAACGATCCTAAGAAACAAGTATACTCTGGTCTTATTCTTTTAGGTGTTATTATTGTTATGATTTTAGGGGATCCTCTAAAAGCACATTTTGGTATTAACTTACCATTGAGCATGGTTGCAGTTATTGGCGCAATGCTTTGCGTATTAACTGGTTGCTTGAACGAAAAACAAGCTTACACATCTATTGACTGGGTAACAATCTTCTTATTTGCTGGTATGATGCCAGTGGCAACTGCACTTGACCAATCTGGTGCAGGTAAAATGATTGCAAATGCAGTTATTGGCGTTATGGGTTCTGACCCTAGCCCTTACTTTGCAACAGCAGTATTATTCGCATTGTCTTGTGTTATGACTCAATTTATGTCTAACACAGCATCTTGTGCATTATTGGCTCCTATCGGTATCTCCATTGCCCAAGGTATGGGCGCTGACCCTCATGCTGTATTGATGGCTATCGGCGTTGCTGCATCTTGTGCATTCGGTACACCTGTAGGTACACCTCCAAATACATTAGTACTTGGTCCTGGCCAATACAAATTTACAGACTATGTAAAAGCCGGCGTTCCATTGATTTTAGTTTGCTTCGTAGTAAGCTTAATTATCATTCCAATGGTATGGCCATTCTTCCCTGGTAAATAATAGGGGATAGGTTACTCTACTATAAGAGCACACACGAGGTCGAATCGTAAGATTCGGCCTCGTTTTTATGATAATGAATATTGATAATTAAATTCCTAGTATAATACTTGTATTTTAATTAAAATGATAATATCTGAATTCTCATTTATTGATTATTATATTCAATTAATTAAATGAAAAATAATATCAAAATGCTTATAAACCTAGGCTTTGTATGATAAAAAGGAAAAAATAGTATGCAAAATAATATACAATTTTTTATCATTTTCATTTGACTTTCAAAAAGAACTGTGTGATAATGAGAACATAAGTTGAGGCAAGTGCCTTTCTAAATGATAATAAAAAGTTCTGATCTATATTTTTTATGGAGGTCCTAATTATGAGAGTTATTGCTGATGGTTGCATTAAATGTGGTTCTTGCGCATCTGTTTGCCCAGTTTCTGCTATTTCTGAAGGCGAAACTAAATACGAAATCAACGATACTTGCATCGATTGCGGTTCTTGCGAATCCGTTTGCCCAGTATCTGTAATTTCCGCTGAGTAATCACAAATTAAATGGCCCCTCATTGAGGGGCTTTTTATTTTGCCTAAATTTGGTTAACTTAGTATAATAGGACTATTAAGATATATATTATAGTAAGGGAGTACATCTTGTTTTATATTATACTAATCCTATGGTTACTGTTAGATCAATGGACTAAATATTACATTATGAATCATTTTATGTTAGGTGAATCTTTACCAGTTATACCTAATGTATTTCATTTAACATATATTATTAATCGCGGTGCTGCATTCGGTATGTTAGCTAACCAGCGATGGTTCTTCTTATTGGTAGCTGTTATTTTACTAGGTGCTTGTGCGTATTATTGGAAGCGCTTGTCAAAAGGTCCGTGGACGTTGCAGATTGGATCTGCTTTATTAGTATCTGGTGCCATTGGTAATGGTATCGATCGTTACATGCTTCATGGCGTTGTTGATTTTTTTGATTTCCGTATATGGCCTATTTTTAATGTTGCTGATATTGGTATCTGTGTAGGTGTAGCTTTAGTTGTCTACTATTTATTTACATTAAAAGATGATGATAAATAATTCATATATGATGACGAATAATTAATTAATTAATATATGATACTTAACTCATGGAGAGGTAGAGGATGAACGAATATATTGTAAGTGCTGAGCAAGACGGTATGAGACTTGATGTGTTTTTAACAGAACAAATGGAAGGGTCTCGTAGCTATATTCAAAGCTTAATAAAAGGTGGTCACGTTACTGTTGGTAATAAGGTTGGCAAGGCAAATCTTAGACTTACTCCAAACACAGTTGTTCATGTAGAGGTACCAGAGCCTGAATCGGTAGAGGTAAAGGCAGAAGATATTCCTTTAGATGTATTGTACGAAGATCATGATATTATCATTGTAAATAAACAACGTGGTATGGTTGTTCATCCTGCAGTGGGCAATTATTCCGGCACACTTGTGAATGCATTGTTATATCATTGCAAAGATTTATCCGGTATTAATGGTGAGATTAGACCTGGTATTGTTCATCGTTTAGATAAGGATACATCCGGTGTTATGATGGCCGCCAAAAATGATGCAGCTCATATTGGGTTAGCGGAGCAGGTAAAAGAGCATTCTGCTAAACGTACGTACTTAGCTTTGGTACAAGGTAATATTGTAGAAGAGAAGGGCACAATTAAGGCTCCTATTGGAAGACATCCGAAGGATCGTATGAAAATGGCTGTTGTCTTTGAAAATAGTAAGGATGCAGTCACTCACTTTAATGTGGTTGAACGTTTTGGTCATCAAACTTTGGTGGAATGTAATTTAGAGACTGGTCGAACACATCAAATTCGTGTTCATATGAGTAGTATTGGGCATCCCCTTATTGGTGATTCTTTGTATGGTACTGATTCTAATTTGATTGAAAGGCAAGCTTTACATTGTTATCATATTTGTTTTTCTCATCCAATTTTTAAAAATAATTTGGATTTTGTCTGCGATTTGCCTGATGATTTAAAAAAATTGACAAAAAAATAAAAGAGTAAATCTGTAAGCCGGGTTCTGTCGTTAAAAATAGTCATTTATCTAGGATATATATTGCTATATATCTCAAGCCACGCAATTTAGAAGGCGTCGAGCAGACTTTATCTTCTTCTTAGGTGTTGCTCCAGATGGGGTTTACACAGACCCAGCATGTCACCATGCTAGCGGTGAGCTCTTACCTCGCCTTTTCATCCTTACCTTGAAATCAAGGCGGTTATTTTC
>OIZF01001393.1_pt1 | contig 14140 bp, 19 predicted proteins | sample 1588471 | NCBI WGS metagenome assembly OIZF01 (sample SAMN03283279) | human gut metagenome | biome: human-associated habitat; material: feces | host: Homo sapiens | place: Peru | collected 2012
CGGTACGTCCGGTATTGTATCTCTGGAAGATCTGGTAGAAGAAATATTTGGAGATATAGAAGATGAGCACGATAATACTTCCTATATTAGCAAGCAGATTGATGAACGCGAGTATGTGTTGTCCGCCCGCTTGGAGATAGAAAAAGTCAATGAGACGTTCGGACTCGATTTGCCCGAATCGGACGATTATCTGACGGTAGGAGGACTGATTCTGAACCAATATCAGAGTTTTCCGAAGCTGCATGAAGTGGTGCGGGTGGGACGTTATCAATTCAAGATAATTAAGGTCACAGCGACAAAAATAGAACTCGTGCGATTAAAAGTCTTGGAATAATGACGATAATCAAGAAATTTTTAGCCAATAAATAGATGCATATTAGCATTTTTTGTATCTTCGTGCGCTAAAACGACAAAAGAAAGAAATAATAATAAACATAAATCGTATTAATCAAAATGGCAACGTTACAAAACATTAGGTCGAAAGGACCTCTATTGGTGATTGTTATCGGCTTGGCGCTGTTTGCTTTCATTGCGGGTGACGCATGGAAGGTGATGCAGCCGCATCAGGCACATGACGTAGGTGAGGTGAACGGAGATGCTCTTTCCGCTCAGGAGTATCAGAATTTGGTAGAAGAATATACCGAAGTGGTGAAACTCATGCGTGGGGTGACCGCCTTGAATGACGAACAAACCAATCAGGTGCGCGATGAAGTATGGCGTTCCTACGTAAACAATAAACTGATCGAAAAAGAAGCAAAAGCACTGGGACTGACTGTTTCTGCTGCTGAAATCCAGGACATCCTGAAAGCAGGCGTTCATCCTTTGTTGAGACAAACTCCTTTCCAGAATCCGCAAACAGGAAACTTCGACAAGGATATGTTGAACAAGTTCCTCGTGGAATATGCCAAGATGAGCGAATCACAAATGCCGGCACAGTATGCTGAACAATACAATAACATGTATAAATACTGGTCTTTTATTCAGAAAACACTGATCGAGAGCCGTCTGGCAGAAAAGTATCAGGCATTGGTGTCTAAAGCTCTTCTTTCCAATCCGGTGGAAGCACAGGACGCTTTCGATGCAAGAGTGAACCAGTACAACGTGTTGATGGCTGGTATTCCTTACTCTTCTGTAGTGGACTCTACAATCGTAGTGAAAGAATCGGAACTGAAAGACTTGTATAACAAGAAGAAAGAACAATTCAAGCAATATCAGGAAACTCGTGACATCAAGTACATTGATGTACAAGTGACTGCAAGTGCTGAAGACAGAGCTGCTATCCAGAAGGAAGTAGACGAAGCTACCGAACAGTTGGCTAACACAACAGACGATTATACTTCTTTCATCCGTTCTGTTGGTTCGGAAGCTCCTTATGTAGACTTGTTCTATAACAAAACAGCTTTCCCGTCAGATGTAGTTGCCCGTTTGGACTCTGCTTCGGTAGGTACTATTTATGGTCCTTACTATAACGGTGCCGACAATACAATCAACTCTTTCAAAATTGTAGCTAAAGCTGCTGCTGCCGACTCTGTCGAATTCCGTCAGATTCAGGTATACGCAGAAGATGCTGTGAAGACAAAGACATTGGCTGACAGTATCTACAACGCGATCAAGGGTGGTGCTAACTTTGCTGATCTGGCAAAGAAATATGGTCAGACTGGTGATGCAAACTGGCTAACTTCTGCACAGTACGAAGGTGCACAGATAGACGGTGATAACCTGAAATTCATCTCTGCTATCAACAATACAGGTGTGAACGAATTGGTAAACTTGCCGATGGGACAAGCAAACGTAATTCTTCAGGTGACTAACAAGAAATCTGTAAAAGACAAATATAAAGTAGCTGTTATCAAACGTGAAGTAGAGTTCAGCAAAGAAACTTACAACCGTGCTTATAATGATTTCAGCCAGTTTATCGCAGCTAATCCGAGTGTAGAAAAGATGGTAGCTAACGCTGAAGAAGCCGGCTACAGATTGCTCGACAGAATGGATTTGAGTAGCTCTGAACACAATATCGGTGGTGTAAGAGGTACAAAAGAAGCGTTGAGATGGGCGTTTGATAAAGCAAAACCGGGTGATGTTTCCGGCTTGTACGAATGTGGCGAAAGCGATCACATGATGGTAGTAGGTCTGGTAGGCATTAAGCCGGAAGGATATCGTCCGTTGAAAGCAGTACAGGATCAGTTGAGAGCTGAAATCGTAAAAGATAAGAAAGCTGAAAAGATTATGGCTGACATGAAAGCTGCCAATGCAACTTCATTCAACCAGTACAAGGAGATGACTAATGCAGTCAGCGACTCTTTGAAGATGGTTACTTTTGCAGCTCCTGCATACGTATCAGCATTGCGCAGCAGCGAACCGCTGGTAGGTGCTTATGCTTCTGCAGCTGAAGTGAATCAGTTGAGCGCTCCTATCAAAGGTAATGCCGGAGTATTTGTATTGCAGGTATACGGTAAGGACAAATTGAACGAAACATTCGACGCAAAAGCAGAAGAAGCTACGCTGACTAACATGCACGCACGTTTTGCCAGCCGTCTGATGAATGATTTGTATCTGAAAGCAAACGTAAAAGATACACGCTTCTTGTTCTTCTAAACAAGTAGCAAGTAATAGATATTAGGCACGGATTATACGGATTTACGCGGTTTAAACTTATGAGGGAACCGCGAAACCCGTGTAATCCGTGCCTTTTTTGTGCTCGTTTTTTTTGTTTATGGCCTTTGTTATCTGATTAAATTTCCATATCTTGCCAATCTTTATCAATTGGCTTTGCGAAATACTTCATTAACTAATACGAATCTATATTATGACTAAACAACTAGCCCAGTATTCAGTTCCCGCTGAAAATTCACGTGTTATCCGTGTATTCCTTTCGTCAACGTTCAGAGACATGGAAATGGAACGTTCTGCATTAGTCAAACTCTTTAAGGGTTTGCAAGTGAAGGCTGCCAGCCGTGGTGCCACCATTTCATTGGTTGATTTGCGTTGGGGGATCACAGAAGAAGATGCGAAAAGCGGCAAGGTTGTTGAAATATGCCTGAAAGAGATCGTTAACTCCCGGCCTTTCTTCATTGGTATGGTAGGCGACCGCTATGGATGGTGTCCCAGTTATGAAGATTTATCTCAAACTCTCAATGACAGCTTGGAATATCGTTGGATAGAAGATGACTTGAATCACCATTTGAGTGTGACGGAAATTGAAATGCAGTTTGGTGTACTGCGCAATCCCAATCCGTTACATGCCTATTTTTATATAAAACGGTCGGCAGATGATGAACTGTCTTGCCCTGAAGAGGAGTCTCTTAAACTGAAACGTCTGAAAAAGAGTATTTTGCAGCAGGAACGTTATCCTGTGCAGGAGTATGATTCGCCCGATCAGTTGTGTAACCTTGTGGAAGCAGCTTTCACGGAATTGCTTGAACGGGAGTTTCCGGATGTACTGACCGTTGAAGATAATCAAGCATTGCAAGAACAGCTGACGCGCAATGAACTCTTATTCAATTATCATCCAATACCTGAAGCAGATCAGGCGTTTGCTGATTTTTGGGCGGCGGATGAACAGCGGTGCCTGGTGGTAACGGGCGGTTGCGGTCTTGGCAAGAGTGCTTTGTTGGCTCATTGGAGCGATTTGGTGAACAATGATATGCCGATGATTCCTATCTATCATCGCTTGGATAGTACTACATTGTCTTCTTATCCGGAAACGTTGGCGAGAATGTTAGCTTCCAAATGCCAGAACGCACTCAAGCATCAATCTTTGGGTGAAGAAAATTTGTTCGCGGCGGAAGTTGCAAAAGAACTGGACTCGGCCCAAAGTACTGCCAAATCCATCATGGACGCCGTGAAAAACTCGGTTTTGATGGGAGATGCTGGCTTGAACACTTTTTCAGGGAACACACTTCGAAACCTCAAGGAGATTGAAGAGGATTTGAATTCTATCCAAAAGTTCAGCCAGTTGTGGAGCGCGCTGGGTGCATCAAGATACCCTATCATTCTGTTGATTGATGACATTAGTTATCTGAATCCGACTGAAGCATCCCTGTTTTCTTTATTTGCATCTATTCCCCCGAACGTGAAAGTCGTGTTGAGCTTTTCGGCGTCATCCACTGCCTACCTGCCCTTTGTTCAGAATGGCTATGCTCATTTCCAGTTGAATGGCTTTTCACAGGCGGATGCCAAGTCGTTCTCAAAGCAATATTTGTCTACTTACTCCAAGGCTTTGTCTGCACAGCAGGAAGATATTCTTGCTTCGTGGGTGCTGGCTAAACAACCGCGCTGTTTGAGTGTATTGCTCAACGAGCTGGTTTCGTTCGGTCAGTACGATGCTCTCAATGAATATATGCGTGGATATTGCCGGCTCAATGAGGTTGGGCAATTCTATGACAGTGTGCTACGGCGTTTGTCGGCTGATTATGGTTCCGAAGAGATTGGAAGAACGCTTCTGATGCTTCTCGTCCTCCCACGAATGCTGCGTCAGCCTGCCCTGCGCGATCACACGCATGCCCTTGGCGAGGGAACGGGCGCAATGCTCGGCCAGATCACCCCACACCGTGCAGCGGAGGAACAACGCGTCCCCGTCGGTCCACTGATTCGACTGCCTGTCGAACGTGCGCGGAGTGGACGCGATCGTGAAACCAGCCACGCTCCGACCGTTCTTCGTCGACCTCAACTCAGGATCCGCGGTCAGATTGCCCACCACCGCGATGATCGTCTCACCAGCCATCAGAACCTACCTTTCACGGCGAGAGTCTTGATGATGCGGATGGTCTCGCCACCATCCCTGGTCTTCACCATGTGCGACAACTGAGCCTTCGCGCCCTGATGGAAACTGTCACCAGGCATCACCTCCAACACCGGAGACGCCACCTCGGACACGAACCGGCCCACCAGTCCGGTGAACCGCACGCCCAACGATTCCAGAATCACCAGCTCCTTCCACGCCTCGCCCTCCATCACCCGACGGCACGCCTCCGCCACGGCCCTGTCGCCACGCGTCATTCTCTTCTCGTCGACGTCCTTGACCGGAGCGTTCGGACTGAAATGCCAATGCGGCAGAATCTCCTTCATCGGTTCCTCCCTTGACCTTGATTGATATGAGATTGATTGATATGAGCCGGACCGCTGGGCGCCATGACAGCAAATAATCGCGCCCATCGTTCCCACACCCCCAGGAAAGCTGAACGAAGCGGGGATGCGGGCGGCGTTGACGGTCCGGCCAAGCGCCGGCGGCGGGATTCGAACCCGCAGCGGACGGCGTGACGGCGGAAGACGTGAGAGCGAATGCGTGAAATGCAATGTGAGATGAAAGGACACACGCCTCCGCCATCCGTCCGCGTCCTTGTACGCCGGCGGATACGGTCAGACGTCGTCCTCCACGTCATCGCGCGAAGCGAACCTGACCGTCAGCCACAGGGCCGTGGCCAGATACACGCCCTCCACCACAAGCGCGCCCGTCAGACCGCCGCCATGCCAGGTGAGCATGAGCGTCACGCTCACGACCAGGCCGACCACGGCGGCCGCGAACTTCACACGACGCAGCGTGTAGTTCGGCCTCCCCTTTTCGGACCTGCCCTCGATGCGATAATCGTTGTCGGTCATTTGTTTTCCTCCAGTTCCCTGAGGATGCGATTGCATTCGCGTCGCATGAATTGGACGTCAATCTTCGTGAATGTGAAATCGGTGCGCCCGGCCGTAGTGAAGAAGCTGACTTCGATTTCGGCGTGGTGGTCGCTGGTCTCGTTCTGGTGTTTGCGGACGCGCATCTGCAGCGCGCCGTTCGCGAACATGCTCATCTGGTGCCTCCTATCATGGCTGTGAGCGTTCGTACGACTTCTTTGCCTTGCTCCGCGGTGAATTCCGCGAGCGTTATCTCCTGGATGCCGTCAATGAGGCTGGCGGATCCGTCCTCGCCGAAATGGATGTATAAGCCGCTCGTCGTGAGCAGCACATTGCGTGGTTCGCGGCGTCCCGACTGTGGTGGCGCCGGCGGATCCAGCCTGGCCTCCTGTCTGATACTCATGTGTCACAGCTCCTTGTTGATCGTGTCGATGATGAGGTCCACGAGGCCGGCCACGTCGAGGTCGATGTAGCCGACGATGTGGCCGAGCGGACGGTTCTCGTAGCCCCCGCCCCGTTCCTCGCCGACAGCCGGCCTGATGACGTCGCCATGGTCGTCGAATTCGTCGAACACGGCCCTCACGCACGCCTTGCGAATGTCGTTCATGCAATGCTCCTTGTGCAATTCGTCTCGCCCTCCTCAAGCCATTCGGCCACGGCCGTTTCCGGATAAAGGATCATCCGCCCGTGCTTCACGAACCGAGGACCCTGTCCACGGAAACGCAACTGGGCCAGATACCCCTGCCGCGTCCGAATCTCCTCCGGCGTCTCAGCCCCGAAAAGCCTCGCCACCTGCGTGGTGGTCATCATCTGCTGCAAGACCATCACGCACCCGCTTCCAACGACGGCTGAGCGCGACCCCAATACCGGTCGATGAAATAGCGCTGCCCCTTGCCCGTGACCTTCGGAGTGCGGCTGACCGTGGTATGCCCGTCCGCATGGGTGACGGTGGTCTCCTTGATGCGGAACAGGCCGAGGTCCATCGCACGCTGTGTCGGCACGTTGCGATTCGAACCGGACTTGCCGAGATACCCGTCGGCCTGAAGAAGACGGAACAGTCTGTTCTGGCCGATGTCCATCCCGTTCTGCCGGAGCATCTTCGCGAGTTCGCCGACCAGGCACGTGCCGTCGGACGCGGCGACGGCGTCCGCGAATCGGGCTTTCGGCTCCAGTTCCACGATGCGCGTCTGCTGTTCGGCGATCTTCCGCTTCTGCGCTTCCATGGTGCGCTGGCCGATCATCACGGCCTTCGCGAGGATCGTCATGTCATCGTCCGCGTCCGTGGTGGGGATGTAGCCGCCGGTTTTGCGGATCTGGGGAAGCACCTCATGCGTCACCCACCGCTTGAACTCGTGAGCCTCGGGCTTGCGGGAACCGAGCACGAGAACATACAGTCCGGCTTCGTTGACGATATTGGTCTCACCCTGACGCCCTAGATTGAACCTAGACCGTTCATCATCGTCAAGCCTTTTCAATGCATCGGATGGATTGCTAATTTCGAGGATGGCGCATACGTCCTTGGCGACGAACCAGGGCTCCCCCGCCTCATCGGTCAGGGTACGCAATGGGGCGCCCTTGAAATCGAACTTCTGGATTTCATTGTTCATTGGATTCTCCTTAGAATCGAGTTTGTGAGTAGTTTTCTTGAGGATCCGGCTTCACCGGCGAGAATGCGGTGCTGCTGCTTCCCGATGATTTCGAGATTGAGTGGCGGTCGTCCCACATGTCGCGCAGTCATAAGATTCGTGTATCTCTGACCGAGATAAAGAAGGAGTCGTGGAACCGCAGCTCGAAGAGTGTTCAGCAGATTCGCGAGAGGGCCTCGTCTCCGTCCGAATGCAGGCCTTGAGCTCATTGACTTCGAGAACCGTACTGATCGCGTTGGCGGTCGAGATAACGGCGCATGCGATGCTGATGATCGCCGGAATCCAATGAATCCAGTTCATTTCTCCTCCTTGCTGTTGTCGGCGAGCGCCCTGACTTTGTTTCCTTCGAATTCGAAGGGCTGGATTTGGTTGTTCATTGTTTTCTCTTTCGTGTAAGCCCCTTCCCCGCCGGTACGCTGGTGACTGTCAGGAAAACCAATCCGCCGGTGGCGGGGAAAGGAAGAATGTAGATGGCCGAGATATTGAGAATCGGAAATAATGACGCCGATAGGTCCTTGTATGAGCAGTGGGCGTTGGCTGATGATCCGGCACAGGTCCTTGCGGATATGGCCGATGCCGCACGGAACCATCGCATCCTCAGGATTCATGCGAGCCGTACGGCTAACGGCCCCGTCGAGGACCTGTATGTGAATCCCGCGGAATGCTCGTGGTGGGATGTGGTTCATACGCGTCCTCAAAGGGTCGCGTCATACTAGGCTCGTTGCCTTCCGGCCGTGCGGTCTTCAGGGCCTGCGCGGCCGCTTCAGCGAGTTCGTACAGGTCGTGCGCACCACAGTGGAAGCTCAACCCGTACGACGCGCCGAGCTGAATGGTCAGCAGGAACCTGCCATCACCGAACGCCGGGGTGACCTTGAATCGCGGGTGCCAATCCTCGGAACCGCCCAGCAGCATGTCCTGCGGATGATCGAACACCGGCGATTCCTCGCGGGCGGCCAGCTCCTCGCGGACAACCTCCCTTATCGCGCCCAGCAATGCCGGTTGCCTCTTCTTGAACTCCTCAACTGAAACCGGAACAATGGTCTTGATCGCCGGCCAAGTCTTAATATCGTTGCTCATTTCGGATTCTCCTTTCGATTCATTCGTCGGCGAGCGCTGATTGCTTTCCCGACGTGTTTCGTTTGAGGGCCTTCCTGCCGAGTGAGAGAATGAGCAGACCCACGCAAAGAAGGGAGGTGAGAATATGAGCAATGGATCCGATTTCGCGAAGGCGAGCGCCGTGTTTGGGAAGGCCGCCGAAACGTCCGATCCCGACGAGAGGATGAGAGCCCTGTGCCAAGGTCTTTCCCTCCTCGCCAAGGGATTCGATTCGATGGATGCCTCCATGGCATCCGCCGCCTACTGTCTCGACGTGCTCTCGGATAAGTTCTGAACGGAGTTCCTGTATCTCCGCGCTTAGTCGGTCCGCGGCCTGATTGATGTGCTCGAGAATCGAGCCCATGACTTCGGTCGTCATGTCGCGGGCCGACAACTGCCGTCTGACCTCGATGCCGATGCCTCGCAGGTCAAGGCTGGACAGGTGGCTCCTCCTGTCGTCGCCTATTGCTCCGATAACCGTTCTGGCAGGTTCCTCGCGGACGGCTTTCCTTATCGCGCCCAGCATCGCCGGGTGCAGGCGTTCGAACTCCTCAACGGAAATCGGGTTCATGGATTCATCCGGCGTCTCAGCCGGAATGTTGATGCTCATTTCGGATTCTCCTTTCGATTCATATGTCGGCGACTTATGATTTTTTGTCTCTGACGAAGAACTCACTGACATCACACCCAATCGCTTCAGCGATTTGATGCAATTCACGAACAGTGAATGGCGATGACGCTGGATATTTGAGCCTCCTTGTCAATGTGACTCGAGGGATTCCAGACTTCTCCGACGCCTCAGAGACGCTGAATTTCGCACTGGAAAGAGCCTTATCAACTCGTTTTGCAACTGTTGCTGAATACTTCATGCTGTCCATGCTTTGCATATTAATGCCCATTTGGGCAGTATGCAAGTGCGACACGCCCAAACGGGCAGTTGTTAGCAGGACTACAGTCGTTATACTGTCCATATGGACATTAATGAAGCAACAGCTAAAGCAATTGCTGCAGAACGTTCTGCAGCAGGATTAACCATCAAAGAGCTTTCGGAGAAGTCTGGCGTACCAGAGCGAACGCTAATCAGAATGCTGAAAAACGAGCGCGACATCAAAGTAACGCAAATAGCTCAGCTAACAGAAGTTTTCGGTATTAATCCACATGAACTCATCGAGGAAGCTGAGAAATTCATCGCCAGAGCCGCGCGCAATGAAGCTCGCGAGCGCGAGTCCCAGATTACCGATGACCTAGTGGATCGTATCGCCGCGCACCCCGAAGACTACGACGTGGCCGCGAACCGTGATGAGAACAAGGATCTCGAGGCGGAGACGCCAAGAGACTAAATTTTTAGTACAAATCAACTAAGGAAAGAAGAGAACCATGTACAAGAAGACAATCGCATTGGCCGTCGCGACGATGCTCGCTCTCGGGCTCGGCGCGTGCGGCAACGCCAGCGACACCAAAACCGCCGGCACCGGCGGCACGAGCCAATCGCAGGCAACGACGAAGAAGCCGGCGGAGAAGAAGCCGGTCGAACAGCCCGCGGACCTGACCGGCACGTGGAAGCAGACCAACTCCGGCAGCGACGACTCCTGGATGGAAGCCGAGATCACGGCCGACACGATCACCGTCCAATGGGTCAGCAACAACGGCGACACGAAGAGCCTGTACTGGAAGGGCACTTACAGCGCGCCCGACAAGGCCGGCGATTGGAAGTGGACGAGCCAGGGAGACACCGCCGCCATGCAGGAATCCCTGCTCGGATCCCAGGACGCCACCAAGGACTTCACCTACACCAAGGCGGACGGCGTCAGCTGGGAGACCACCGCGATGGGCACCACCACAGTGGTGAAGACCTCCAAGCAGTGAGCGACGATCCGAACAGGACGATAGTTCAAAACCGTTGGGAACATTGGCAATAGACCATTTTGTTGGCGTCAACAAAATGGTCAACCTCGAAGGGGAAAAGATGGATAGAAACGATATCGAGCAACACGTAAACGCGCTTGACTCCATCATGCATATCGATGACGGCGAAGTGGAATTCTGGTATGCGCGTGATTTGATGGGGCAGATGCAGTACTCCGAGTGGAGGAACTTCAGCAAGGTCATCGAAAAGGCGCGAGTCTCGTGCAGCAATGCGGGGCAGCCTGTCGAAGCTCATTTTCGCGATACCAAACGGGATGTCGAGCTCGGCAGCGGCGCCATTCGTTCCATCGATGATGTGAAGCTGACCCGTTACGCCTGCTATCTGGTGGCCCAGAACGGTGATCCTCGCAAGGAAGAGGTCGCGCTGCTGCAAAGCTATTTCGCCGTGCAGACGCGCACCGCGGAGCTTCTGGAGCAACGCATGGGCGAGATCCTGCGCATCGCGGGAAGACACGCGTTGACCGCCGAGGAGAAACAGCTCAGTTCGCTCGCATACAAGCGCGGGGTCGGAGAAAAGGACTTCGGCATAATCCGTTCGCGTGGCGATCAGGCGCTGTTCGGCATGAGCACGACGGAAATGAAATTCAAACTTGACGTGCCGAAGAGCCGTCCGCTGGCCGATGTGCTCCATCCGATCGCCGTGACTGCGAAGCAGCTCGCCACACAGATGACGAACTACGGAATCCAGGAACGTGACCTGCACGGGACACCGGCAATCGCCCAAGAGCATGTGGACAACAACAAAGCCGTGCGAAAAAGCCTGTTCAGCCGTGGCATCGCACCGGAAGACCTCCCGGCTATGGAGGACATCAAGAAGGTCGAGCGCAGGGCGAAGCGCGACGAGAAGCGCATCGAGGGAACCGGCTTCAGAGACGAGGATGCCGAAACAGGTGAATGACAGCATCCTGACATCCTGGGCGGAAACATTGGGCGTTCGCGTGGAGGAACGTCGGCTGGCCGGAGACAGGTGCGGAATCTACTACGATCCACTCCGCCTCGTCATCCTCGACGACCGACTGGCCGGATTCCAGCGCCGCTGCACGCTGTGCCATGAGCTCATACACGCGAAACACCACGATTCGGGATGCGGCACGCAGTATGGGTTGAAATGCGAGCGCCGGTGTCGCAGGGAGACCGCGCTGACATTGATTAGTCCTGTGGACTATGGGATGGTGGAGCAAGTGTACGATGGCAATACGTGGATGATGGCAGTGGAATTGGGAGTCACCATCCAGGTGTTGAACGACTACCGGCAGCTATTGTACGATTCCGGCGTGTGCGTGCAATAGTTTATACGCCTTTATACGTGCTTATAGAGCCTTATACCCCTTCGGATTCCTTATAAAAAAAGACCCCGGCCACCCGCATACCGCGAGCGCCGGGGTTTGGCATAATGTCACGAACCGCTTCTTGCCGAGCTGCCGAACAGGAAGCCGACGGCTACCATGGCGAGTGTTTTCAACGCTTCCACGCCATTGGACAGTGCGTCTCCGTTGCCTTTGAAAAAATCGAGGATTGCCAGGATGAGTAGTCCGAGAAGGCATACGTTAAGGAACTGCGAAGCCACATTGTTTTTGAAGTTTTCGACGGAGAACTTATGTTGCTGTTCCGTGTCTATTTTTTCACGTGCTGGGAGCGATTCGTTTGCCGCGGCGTTCGCGTCGGTTGATTCCGACAGTGGCATGGGTATGTCCTCGTCGGCATCGTCGGGTATGCGGTTAGTGCCATCTTCCGCCATTTTCCGTTCACACTTTCAGGTAAGCGTCGAACGTGTGGTCCTCGGCCATGTCGACATTGCCTACGAATCGGCTCTTGTTCTCCACCGCTTTGCTCCATGCCGACCCTGAAAGATGGGTGATTCTGGAAAGCGTGACGGCGGGCAGATTCTTCATGTGGTCCCATACCGTGTCGATGGCTTTTTTTAGTTCGGGGCTTGATGATTCGTCCGCCGCGTACGCATTGCCCATGGCGTCCTTCGCGTATTCGGTGATCGGGTTTCCGCCGAACGATTTGAATTCCCCGTACACTGCTCCGCATACCGGACCGTACCGCCACGGCTGGAACGATTCGGTGAGGAGCCTGTGGCCGGTGTTGCGCTGGTACAGGCATGTGATGAAGAACATGAGCTTCTGCAATTTCATCGGACTCACGGCGATCTTCTCTTTGAAGGCGCGGCGAAGGATGCTGTTGGCTATCAGCTCCGGGTCTATCCCCGTCCCCGGCAGACTGCTTCTTTTTGCTTCGGACATACCTCACACACCTCCCTGCTTCTGTTTTCAATCTACCGGCGAGCGCGTGGATTCGTCAATGTTTCTTCACAATCTGGATAATCCTGACACATTTTGATGATTTTGGTGAGTGTGGTTCGTCGTGTTCTGACTTACATTACTTTACATACTTTGTTATAATAGTTATGTCAACGGAAAGGAGGTGAGCATGAAATGGACGGACATCGTGACCGCCATCAGCTCGGTGGTGAGCAACATCATCGCACTGGCGGCGCTCATCATCTCGATACGGCGCCGACCACGCCATAAGAGATGACGAAAGGGTTCCGAGCAGACCTAGTGCCCGGAACCCCGGTTCCATCCTATTTCATGGCCATCATGAAAACAAGCACCATATTCGCCGTCTGCGGCATCGCATGCGGCCTGCTGTCGGCCATGCTCGGCTTCGCGGGAAAACCATGGCAGGCCGGACTGTTCGGACTCGCGGCCGGCATCTGGAGCCTTGCCACACTCACCATGGATAGACGTGGCGGCAAGGATGACTGAACGCTATCTGAGCATGACCGAGGTGGCCGAACGCCTCGGAATCACCAAAGGCGCACTGGCACGATACAGGCTGCCCGACCCCGACGTGGTCGTCGGCAAGGCCAGAGGCTGGCGTGAGGAGACCATCGACCGGTGGAACGCCAGCCGCCCCGGCCGAGGCGTCGGCGGCGGCAGGCCACGGAAGAAGGCGGAAGATGGCGACCATTGACGCATACGACACCAAGAACGGACGACGATGGCGCGTCATCTACCGTAAACCAGACGGCACGCAGACCAGCCGGCGCGGCTTCCAACGCAAACGCGACGCACAGGAATGGCTGGCCGAACACGTCACTGTCGCCAAGGCCAGCGGAACGTACATCGACCCGCAGGCCGGACGCCGGAAGGTCGGCGGGCTCTGGTCGGCATGGATAGCCAAGAAGCGCGTCTCGTCAAAGGCCAGCTACGTCGAATCGCTCGAACGCGCGTGGCGGGTCCATGTCGAACCGCAATGGGGCGCGCGCACGCTCGAATCACTGACCCGCGCCGAAATCCAGGAATGGGTCAGCACACAGGCCGAAAGCAAGAGCGCCACCGTCGTGCTGCGCAACCTCGGAATCCTGCGTGGCATCTGCGCCGACGCCGTGTCCGACAGGCTCATCCCATCCAACCCATGCGACGGCATCGAGACGCCACGCAAGAAGCACAAGGAGCACACGTACCTCACCGTCGAACAGCTGTTCCGACTCGCCGACGAATCCGGCGACCGGCGGACGATGGTGCTCGTGCTTGGCCTGTGCGGACTGAGATGGGGCGAGATGGCCGGACTGCACGTCGAGGACGTGGACTTCGCCAGACACCGGCTTTCGGTCAGACGGAGCGCCACCACAGTCGGCCACGAGGTGGTGGTCGACCTGCCAAAATCCGGCAGGCCGAGGCAGGTCGTGTTCCCCAGAACACTCGACGCCCAGCTGCGCGAGCGGTGTGCCGGGAGGGAAGGCTGCGAGCCGCTGTTCCCTGCGCAGGACGGCGGATATCTGGCGCGCACCGCGCCGCCGAACGATCCGACCAAGTGGTTCTGGCGGGCGAAGAGGCGTGCCTGCG
>OIZF01001395.1_pt1 | contig 14118 bp, 8 predicted proteins | sample 1588471 | NCBI WGS metagenome assembly OIZF01 (sample SAMN03283279) | human gut metagenome | biome: human-associated habitat; material: feces | host: Homo sapiens | place: Peru | collected 2012
AAAGAAAATGAAGTAGCACTTAGCAGCACGATATTGGAATCTCTGGGTGTTACACCAAAGATTGGGGAAGAAGTAACGCTGACCTGGGAAGTAAATCCTATGCTGAAACAATATAAGACAGATACGTTTCAGATATGTGGATTCTGGCAGGGGGATAAAGCTGTTTTAGGTCAGATGGTCTGGGTATCCGAAGCCTATGCAAAGGAGAATCGTTATCCCGTTACGCAGGAAGAATTAGAAAATGGCATCTACAATGGAGGGAAAGAGTATTCTGTCTGGTACAAGAACCTTTGGAATCTGGAAAAGAAAACGGAAAAGATATCCAAAGCAGCGGGATTTACGAAAGTTGGGACAGGAATGGAAGTCAATCCGGCATACAATCTCTTTGAGGAGGATTCATTTTCATTTTCTTCTTTAATTATAATGATTCTATTTGTCATATTAGCTGGATACCTGATTATTTATAATATTTTTAACATTTCTGTGAAAACGGATATCCGGGCTTACGGATTGTTAAAGAATGTGGGGACAACGGGAAAGCAGTTGAAGAAAATTGTACGTATGCAGGCGTGGAGATTATCAGCTATTGGTATTCCAATCGGATTGCTTTGTGGTTATCTTGCAGGTCTTTGTATGGCTCCGTCCTTGAATGCAGATGCTACAATTAGTGCACAGGCAGGAAAAACGACTCAGACAGTAGTATCAGCGAATCCTTTGATCTTCCTTGCAGCGATACTTTTAACACTTTTGACGGTGTATCTCTCTAGTTTACAGGCTTGTAAAATGGTAGAAAGGGTATCTCCTGTGGAAGCTCTGCGTTTGGCAGAAGGAGAGCGGTCACATAGGAAAATAAAAAAGAATACTTCTGTAACCTGGTGGGGGATGGCAGTTCAAAATGTGTTACGAAATTGGAAAAAGGGATTGATTGTTATGCTTTCTATCGCTCTTTCTATGGTGGTGGTAAACTGTATCGTGATGTTGGTGCAGGGATATGATTTTGATTCTTACAAGAAAGTGTTTTTAGCATCCGATTTTCAACTGGATCAGATGACGGCAAGTTTGTCAAATACGAATTTTAACGGTATTACACCTGAAATCAAAGAGATTCTGGACGAATGTCCTGATAGTGCTAAGACAGGATATGTGTATTATTCGGAGGAAACCCACAAGATGGAGCCGGAACTTCTGAAAACATGGGAAGCATTTGCAGATAAATATGAAGAGAACTGGAACGATTATGAAGAACAGGTTTGGGAAGAGGCAAAGGCTTCCAATACAGTAAGTGTTCATTTTCTCGGAATCAGCGAGTCGGTGTTTGACAAATTAGAATGGAGAGGGGAAAAATGCTCTTGGGATACATTTAAAAGCGGAAATTATGTGCTTGTAGATTATGGTGATAAATATGCAGAGCATCCGGTTTCTTATTATCAGACTGGGGATGTTTTTCAAATGGAGTACAAAAATGGAAACCAAAAAGATTACGAAGTCATTGGAGAAGCACTGATGCCATATGCATTGGATTATCCGTATGCAGACCTTATCTATATTACGGTATTAGTTCCAGAAGATGAGTATATTACCCAGACGGGAAATGAATCAGCCATGTATGCTGCCATCGATACAAAGAAAGGAGCGGATAAGCAGATAAAAGAATACATTGATGAAAATATTTTGAAAGAAAATGATATGATGAATGTTTTTTCTGTATTGGACATGAGAGAGAGCTTTCAGCGGTATGTCAGTAAATATTATATGATCGGTAGTTTTCTTGTCGTTATTTTAGCCTTTATTGGCATTATGAATTTCTTTAATACAACAGCAACTTCTGTAATTAGCAGAAAAAAAGAACTGGCACTTTTGGAAGTTGTTGGAATGACGAAAAAACAGATATCGAAAATGCTAGTGGCTGAGGGATTCTTATATTTGGGAGGCGCATTTATGATTGCAGTATTGTTAGTTGTGTTTGGAGCAAAGCAGATTTTAACAAATACGCTTGGTACGGCATTTTTCTTCCGGCTGCATCTTACGATAGTGCCATGTGTGCTTATGATTCCAATTTTGGTTGGGATTGCGTATGTGATACCAAAGTATCAGTTTGAAAAGATGAGTCGGGAGAGCATTGTTGAAAGGATTCGGAAAGAATAGTAATAATGTGTGTAAAAATTTTCCATATTGATAGTTTCTGCAATTTTATTTGTAGTTATTCTGTTTGTATTAAAATATTTATCTGTAGATTTTTACAATTAATTATTGACAAATAAAAATAAAAGGATTATATTACAAAGCATAAAAAAGCAAAGGCGCTTTGAGCTAAATGGCTCAAGGCGTCTTTTTTTATAATCAACAGAACGAGAAAGAAATGGTGAAAACGATATGTGCTCAATAACAGGATATAAGGGTGAATCCCTTACAGAAGAACAGATTAAAGAACATTTTGATAAAACTATTTCACGTGGACCTGATATGCAAAGGATTGAAAAAGTTGGGGATGTGACTCTGGGTTTTGAAAGATTGGCAATTATGGGGCTTACAGAGGAAGGTATGCAGCCATTCTCTTGTAAGAATAACAAGGTAGTCTGCAATGGTGAAATTTATGGTTTTAGAAAGATAAAGAAAGAATTAGAAAAAGAATACGAATTTAAAAGTGATTCAGATTGCGAGATATTACTTCCATTGTATGAAAAATATGGTGTCGAAATGTTTAAAAAGCTTGATGCTGAGTTCGCTTGTATCATCTATGATGCAGAAACAAAAAATCTGATAGCAGCAAGAGACCCAATCGGAATCAGACCACTTTTCTATGGATATCCAAAAGAGGGAGAAATTATTTTTGCCAGTGAAGCAAAAAATTTAGTAGGTATAGTTGATAAAATTTATCCATTCCCTCCGGGACATTATTATAAAGATGGCGAGTTCATTTCATATAGAGATATGACAGAAGTAAAGGCTGTAAGTACAGATGATTTGGAAACTGCATGTCACAAGATTAAAGAAAAATTAATCGCAGGCATAGAGAAGAGACTAGATGCTGATGCACCGCTTGGTTTCTTGTTAAGTGGAGGTCTCGATAGTTCTTTGGTATGTGCGGTGTCAGCAAAATTATTGAAAAAACCAATAAAGACATATGCGATTGGTATGAGTACGGATGCAATTGATTTAAAATATGCCAAAGAAGTAGCGGACTATATCGGAAGTGAACATACGGAAATCATTATTACAAAGGAAGAAGTATTAGGAGCTTTGAAAGAAGTAATATCAGTATTAGGAACCTATGATATTACCACAATTCGTGCAAGCATCGGAATGTATCTGATCTGCAAAGCAATTCATAATACGACAGATGTCAGAGTGCTTTTAACAGGAGAGATTTCAGACGAATTATTTGGATATAAATATACAGATTTTGCACCAGATGCAAAGAGCTTTCAGGAAGAGTCAGCAAAACGTATAAGAGAGCTTTATATGTATGATGTTTTGAGAGCAGACAGATGTATATCATCAAACTCAATGGAGGCCAGAGTACCATTTGGTGATTTGGATTTTGTAGAGTATGTAATGAGTATTGATCCGGAAATGAAAATGAATAAGTACAATAAAGGAAAATATTTGCTTAGACATGCATTTGAGGGAGATTACCTTCCGAAATCTATACTTATGAGAGAGAAGGCTGCATTTTCTGATGCAGTAGGACATTCAATGGTTGATTATCTCAAAGAGTATGCACAGGAAAAATACAGTGACGAAGAATACAATGAGAAGATTAAGAAATATTCTTTTGCAAAGCCTTTCACAAAAGAATCTCTTTTATACAGAGAAATTTTTGAAGAGTATTATCCGGGACAGGCCGAAATGGTTGTAGATTTCTGGATGCCAAACAAAGCGTGGGAGGGTTGCGATGTGGATGACCCATCTGCCAGAGTTTTATCAAATTATGGCGAGAGTGGTTTATAGTACGATTAAATGAGTGAAAAAAGTGGAAATGAAAGAGGAACAATAGTATGAATCAAAGAAGCTTATATGACCCATCGTTTGAACATGATAATTGCGGTATTGGTACCGTTGTAAATATAAAAGGAGTGCAGAGCCACTCAATTGTAGATGATGCTTTAAAAATTGTAGAAAATTTAGAGCACAGAGCCGGTAAAGACGGAGAGGGAAAGACGGGTGACGGAGTAGGAATCCTCACCCAGATTCCTCATAAATTCTTTAAAAAAGTATTATCTGATTCGAATATAACGATTGGTGGAGCAAGAGAATATGCAGTAGGTATGTTCTTTTTCCCACAGAATGAGTTAAAAAGAAGTCAGGCTATGAAAATGTTTGAAATAATTGTAGAAAAAGAAGGACAGCAGTTTCTGGGCTGGAGAAATGTTCCTACCAGAGAGACTGTACTAGGACAGAAGGCTTTGGAAAGCTGTCCGGCAATCTATCAGGCATTTATCAAAAGACCACAAGGTATGGAGAATGATCAGGACTTTGACAGAAAACTATATGTTATCAGACGTGTTTTTGAACAGAGTAACGATAATACATATGTGCCATCATTGTCTTGCAGAACGATTGTTTACAAGGGAATGTTTTTGGTTGGTCAGCTTAGAACATTTTTCCTTGATTTGTTAGATGCAGATTATGAGTCAGCGATAGCGATGGTACATTCAAGATTTTCTACAAATACAAATCCAAGCTGGCTTCGTGCACATCCAAACCGTCTGGTAGTACATAACGGAGAAATAAACACGATCAAGAGTAATGTTGATAAGATGCTGGCAAGAGAAGAAACGATTCATACAAGTTGCTTCACAGATGAAGAGCTGACAAAGGTATTGCCTGTTATATCAACATCCGGATCCGATTCAGCGATGCTTGATAATGCACTGGAATTTATGATTATGGGTGGAATGGATCCGGCACTTGCAGCAATGATTTTAATTCCGGAGCCATGGGAACACAACGATACAATTACACAGAAGGAAAGAGATTTCTACCAATATTATGCAACAATGATGGAGCCTTGGGATGGACCTGCTTCGATCCTTTTTTCTGATGGTGATGTTATGGGAGCAATCCTTGACAGAAATGGTCTGCGTCCTTCACGTTACTATGTAATGGATGATGACAGACTTATTCTTTCATCAGAGGTCGGTGTTCTTCCTTTGGATGAAAAACATATTTTAAGAAAAGAACGTCTCCACCCGGGAAAAATGCTGCTTGTAGATACAAGAGAGGGAAGAATCATTTCGGACGCAGAGCTTAAGGATAAGTATGCGGGAAGAGAGCCTTATGGTGAATGGCTGGATTCCAATCTTTGCCAGTTGAAGGATTTAAAAATTCCGAATGAAAAAGTGCCTTCTTATACAAAGGAAGAATTGGTAAGACTTCAAAAAGCATTTGGTTATAGTTATGAAGATTACAAGGATGAGATAAAGGCTATGGCTACAAATGGTGCCGAGCATGTAGGTGCGATGGGAATTGATACACCGATTGCAGTACTCTCAAAACACTATCAGCCATTATTTTACTATTTCAAACAATTGTTTGCACAGGTTACTAACCCTCCGATTGATGCTGCCAGAGAAAAAATCGTGACAGCTACTACAGTATATATTGGAAAAAATGGAGAACTTTTATCAGAAAAACCTTCTAACTGTAAGGTGTTAAAGGTAAAGAATCCGATTTTGTCTGATCTTGATTTATTAAAGATTTCAAAACTCAACCAGGATGGACTTAAAGTAGAGAAGGTTTCTACACTTTTCTATAAGAGCACTCCGTTAGACAGAGCACTTGATCATCTGTTTGTTGAAGTGGACAGAGTGTATCGTGATGGTGCTACTGTACTCATTTTGTCAGACAGAGGAGTAGATGAAAATCATGTAGCTATCCCTTCACTGTTAGCTGTGGCTGCAGTTCACAATCATTTGGTTCAGACAAAAAAATGTATGGCTATGTCACTTATAATTGAGACTGCAGAGCCTTGTCTTGTGCATCATTTTGCTACACTTTTGGGATATGGAGCATGCGCAATCAATCCATATCTGGCTCATGCGTCTATAAAAGAACAGATAGAAGATGGTCTTTTAGAAAAAGACTATTATGCAGCAGTTTCAGATTATGATAATGCAATCCTTCAGGGTATAGTAAAAATTGCCTCTAAGATGGGAATTTCTACATTGCAGTCATATCAGGGAAGCAGAATTTTTGAAGCTTTAGGTATAGATAAGAGTGTGATAGATAAATATTTCGCAGGAACAGTTTCAAGAATCGGCGGAATTACATTGGATGATATTGCACAGAACACGGACAAACAACATTCACAGGCGTTTGATCCATTAGGTCTGGCTACAGATATGTCGATTGATTCTTTAGGAAGACATAAAATGCGCTCCCAGGGAGAGAGCCATAGATATAATCCTGCAACAATTCATATGCTGCAGATGGCTACAAGAGAGGGCGACTATGAAAAATTTAAAGAATATACCAAAATGGTAGATGGAGAGCAGACAGGATATATTAGAAGTCTTATGGAATTTGCTTACCCTGAAAAAGGGGTGGCACTAGAGGAAGTTGAAAGCGTTGATGAAATCGTAAAGAGATTTAAAACAGGTGCGATGTCATATGGTTCAATTTCTGAGGAAGCACATGAAGCATTAGCTATTGCGATGAATCATTTACATGGTAAATCAAACAGTGGTGAAGGTGGAGAGAGTGATGAAAGACTTGAAAGTGCTGGAAGTAAAGAAGACAGAAGCTCAGCTATCAAGCAGGTAGCAAGTGGAAGATTTGGTGTCACAAGCAGATACTTAAGCAGTGCAAGAGAAATCCAGATTAAGATGGCTCAGGGTGCTAAACCAGGAGAAGGTGGACATTTGCCAGGTAAGAAGGTATATCCATGGATCGCAAAAACAAGACATTCAACACCGGGAGTAAGCCTTATTTCACCACCGCCACATCACGATATTTATTCAATCGAAGATTTGGCACAATTGATCTATGATTTGAAAAATGCCAATGATGCGGCCAGAATTTCTGTGAAACTGGTATCTGAAACAGGAGTAGGAACAATCGCAGCCGGTGTAGCAAAGGCCGGAGCAGGTGTTATTCTTATCTCGGGTTATGATGGAGGAACAGGAGCCGCTCCTATAAGTTCAATCCATAATGCAGGATTGCCTTGGGAGCTGGGATTGGCAGAAACACACCAGACGCTTATCCAGAACGGACTTCGAAACAGAGTTGTAGTGGAAACAGATGGAAAGCTCATGAGCGGAAGAGATGTAGCAATTGCTGCAATTTTGGGAGCTGAGGAATACGGCTTTGCAACAGCACCATTGGTAACATTAGGCTGCGTAATGATGAGAGTATGTAATCTTGATACATGTCCAATGGGTGTGGCTACACAGAATCCTGAGTTAAGAAAACGATTCATGGGAAAACCTGAATATGTAGAGAACTTTATGCGTTTTATCGCACAGGAACTCCGTGAATATATGGCAAAATTAGGTGTAAAAAGTGTAGATGAGCTGGTCGGAAGAACAGATTTACTGAGAAAAAGAACGGATCTTAGTGGAGTGGAGGCTAAAATCGATGTTAGTGCCATTCTTGGAGATTCTAGTGTGGTTTCAGCAGATTTCCACGATAAGAGCTATTATGATTTCAAACTGGATGAGAAGAAAGATAAACTTCTGATGACAAAGAACCGCAAATTCATGGATGCAGTAATAAAGGGAGAACCGACCGTTGTAGGTGTAGATGTAATAAATACAGACAGAGCATTTGGTACTCTTATCGGTTCTGAAATTACAAGACATCATCACGATGGTCTTAAAGCAGATACAATCACTGTAAACTGTAAAGGATCTGGAGGCCAGAGCTTCGGTGCATTTATCCCGGCAGGACTGACACTTAATCTGGTGGGAGACAGCAATGACTATTTTGGAAAAGGTCTTTCTGGAGGAAAACTTATAGTAAAAACTCCGGCTGATGCAGCATATAATCCTCAGGAAAATATTATTGTCGGAAATGTAGCTCTTTATGGCGCTACATCCGGTGAAGCTTATGTAGGTGGAATGGCAGGAGAAAGATTCTGCGTACGTAACTCAGGTGCCAAAACAGTAGTAGAAGGTGTAGGAGAACATGGTTGTGAATATATGACCGGTGGTGTCGCAGTGATCATTGGACCTACAGGAAAGAATTTTGCAGCAGGTATGAGCGGTGGAATCGCATATGTGCTGGATGAAAATAATTCGCTTTATAGAAACCTGAACAAAGAGATGGTTCTGATGGAAAGCATAGAGCATAAGTCTGACAGAGAAGAGCTCAAAAAACTTCTTGAAAATCATGCTAAATACACAGGTTCTGCAAAAGCAAAACTGATTTTAGATAACTTTGACGAATATCTTTCAAAATTTAAAAAAATCATTCCTTCAGATTACAAAAAAATCGTTCAGTATACAGAAGATTTTATCGAGCACGGAATGAGCATCAAAGAAGCTCAGATAGAAGCTTTTTATAAAAGTCAGAAAGAAAATGCATAAGGAGGTGGAGACGATTATGGGAGAGACAGTTAGCGTAGAATTAAGAATACAGAATTTTGAAGAATTTCATAAGGGTCTTCCACAGGAAGAACAGGTATGCGAAGCCAAAAGATGTATGTCATGCGGGATACCTTTTTGTCAGGCAGGAACGATGATAGCCGGAATGGCATCAGGATGCCCGCTCCACAATCTGGTTCCAGAGACAAATGATCTGGTTAGTATGGGAAATCTTGAGCAGGCATATTATAGACTTAGCAAGACACATTGTTTTCCGGAATTTACATCAAGAGTGTGTCCTGCACTTTGTGAGGCGGCATGTACACAGGGCATATATGAACAGCCTGTTGCTACAAAAAGTAACGAGAGAGCGATTATTGATTATGCTTTCGAAAATGGACTGGTAGAAGAAAAGGAACCAGAGGTAAGAACCGGAAAGAAAATTGCAATAGTAGGTAGCGGACCTGCAGGACTGACGGCCGCACTGCTTTTAAATAGAAGAGGACATAGTGTTACGGTATACGAGAGAAAAGATCGTGTAGGTGGACTGCTTCGATATGGAATTCCGAATATGAAGCTTGATAAGAGAAGCATAGACAGACGTGTGCAGCTTATGGAGAATGCAGGAATAGAATTTAAATGTGGTGTAAATGTAGGTAAAGATATAAAAGGAAAGGATTTGGTAAAAGCCTATGACAGAGTCATACTCTGTTGTGGGGCGTCCAATCCAAGAGATATCAATGCACCTGGAAGAGATGCGAAAGGTATTTATTTTGCAGTTGATTTCTTATCAGAAGTAAGCAAAAAATTAATGGATAATGACTACGACGATGAAAAGGTAATAAAAGCAAAAGACTTTTCATTTGGCAGTTTAAAAGGAAAGAACGTTGTCGTGATCGGTGGAGGAGATACAGGAAATGACTGTGTCGGAACTGCTATAAGATTAGGTGCAAAAAATGTTACTCAGCTTGAGATGATGCCGGCAGCACCACTTAAAAGAGCAGAAAATAATCCATGGCCAGAATGGCCGAAAGTCCTAAAGACTGATTATGGCCAGGAGGAAGCTATTTATAAATTCGGAAAAGATCCTAGAATTTTTAAAACAACGGTTACAGAATTTCTGAAAAATGCAAAAGGCGAGCTTTGTGCAGTAAAGACAGTAGAACTCGAGAACTTCAAGCCGGTTAAAGGAACCGAACATGAATTAAAGGCTGATATAGTTTTAATTGCAGCAGGATTTCTGGGAAGTCAGGAGTATGTGACAGCAGATTTTGGTGTTGATCTGACTAATAGAACCAATGTAGCGACAAAACCTGGAGAATATGAAAGCAGCAAGAAAAATATATTTACAGCAGGCGATATGCACAGAGGACAGTCTTTAGTTGTATGGGCTATAGCAGAAGGAAGAGCTGTAGCAAAGGCTGTGGATGAGTCACTGATGGGATATACAAATATTTCATAAATAACTCTATATAAAGTAAAATAAAGGTGATAGATTAAAAAGAAGCGACTATGCTTTCCGGTTAAACTGGAGGTATAGTCGCTTTTCTATATATTGTTAACTGTTCTCTGTTGGTGTGGGAGCAGTTTTTGTTATTTCAGCAAATCTGAAATGCAGATGTTCAAATGTGTAATGGTCCTGTAACCAAGGCAATAGACAAGATTGAGAAACATATAAATAAGCAAGCACATAATCAGGAGGATTAGGTATGGATATTATGAGTTATGTAAGACCAGAGTTGTTAGTTGTAGCAGTGGTATTGTATTTCCTTGGAATGTGGCTTAAGCAGGCCGCCTTTATCAAAGACAAATACATTCCGCTGGTACTGGGGATTGTTGGGATTTTTGTATGTGGAATCTATGTGACATCGGTAGCAGCATTTGCAACCGCACAGGATATTTTATCTGCAATCTTTGCAACAATTACACAAGGAATACTGGTCGCAGGACTGAGCAACTATGTGAATCAGATCATTAAACAGATTGGTAAGGACGAGTAGAGGGCGAATAATCGTCCTCTCTTTGCACCGGTGCAAGAAAGGAGAAGAATTATGAGTATTTGTAGAGGTGTAGCAGGAAGAAGAGGAGCTAATCCAATTGGGATTTTCATTCACAACGATGCAGGAAGCCAGAACGCAAACGCAGTGTTCTATCAAAAGTGGTTGCAGACACATAATCTGGAAGATGGGTTTGCCCACTATTATGTAGCGCAGGATGGTACATTACAGGCAGAAGATGATGTTAATCATGCATGGCATTGTGGAGATACTAACGGAAATAACAATTATCTATCTATTGAAGTCTGCCAGAGCATGGGTGATATCGATATTTTCAAGAGCAACGAAGAGAAAGCGTTACAGTTAGCAGCACAGAAGTGCAAACAGTACGGCATCGAACCAAACCAGAACACAATTCGATTGCATCAGGAAGTGTATGCAACATTATGTCCGCACAGATCTGTCGAGATTCATGGTGGAGCTTCTGGATGTAAGATGTATTTCATCAATCGAATCCGTGAGTTGATGGGGCTGGCAGAAATGCCGAAAATTACTTATACAGGTGATGAAGGGGTTGTATTCACTTATGGAGTAAAATCGGGTGGAAGAATTTTACCATTCGTTACAAATTTAAGCGACTTCGCAGGAATACAAGGTATTCCAATTACGGATGTAGCAATTAAGGTTAATAAGGGTTCTGTCAAGTATCGTGTTCATATCAAAGATGGCGATTGGCTTCCTTATGTTACCGGATGTAACTGGAATGATCCAATCAATGGCTATGCAGGTAATGGGCAGATTATTGATGCTATTGAAGTGTATTATAGTACGCCAGAAGATATCGTTAATAAGTACGGGTACCAGAAAGCACAATACCGCACAAGTCCGGTGAATGGGAATTACTATTCTTGGCAGTATGATAATGAGACCGGAAATGGTCAGGATGGTTACGCAGGATGCTTTGGAGTGGCAATGGATAGATTCCAGTTATTCTAATAGAAATCCCCGGCATTGAGCCGGGGATCATTTTTACTTTGTGATTATCGACAAGTAATCGACAAATGAAGTAAATTTTATTGATTTTTACCAGTTCTTGTAAGTTCGAGAACTGGCTATTTTACGCGAGTTCTTAGAACTTGCCAGCTTTAGCAGCTTCTTCTACGGAAACTGCAACTGCAACAGTCATACCAACCATTGGGTTGTTACCAGCACCGATCAGACCCATCATCTCAACGTGAGCAGGAACTGAAGAAGAACCAGCGAACTGTGCATCAGAGTGCATACGTCCTAATGTATCTGTCATACCATAAGAAGCAGGACCAGCAGCCATGTTATCTGGGTGAAGTGTACGTCCTGTACCACCACCTGAAGCTACTGAGAAATATTTCTTGCCCTGTTCGATACATTCTTTTTTATATGTACCTGCAACTGGATGCTGGAAACGTGTTGGGTTTGTAGAGTTACCTGTGATAGAAACGTCTACACCTTCTTTGTGCATGATAGCAACACCTTCACGTACATCGTTAGCACCATAGCAGTTTACTTTAGAACGAAGTCCGTCAGAGTAAGCGATTCTCTGAACTTCTTTCAGTTCTCCTGTATAGTAATCATATTCTGTCTGTACATATGTGAATCCATTGATTCTTGAAATGATCTTTGCAGCATCTTTTCCAAGACCGTTCAGGATAACACGAAGAGGTTTTTTACGAACTTTGTTAGCTTTTTCAGCGATACCGATAGCACCCTCAGCAGCTGCGAATGATTCGTGACCTGCAAGGAATGCGAAACAATCTGTATCTTCTTCCAGAAGCATCTTTCCAAGGTTACCATGTCCAAGACCTACTTTACGCTGGTCAGCAACAGAACCTGGGATACAGAATGCCTGAAGTCCTTCACCGATAGCAGCAGCAGCCTCAGCAGCTGTTCTACATTCTTTTTTAATTGCGATTGCTGCACCTACGATGTATGCCCAGCAAGCGTTTTCGAAACAGATTGGCTGAATACCTTTGATCTGATTGTAAACATCAAGACCGGCATCCTTTGTAATCTTTTCTGCTTCTTCGATAGAAGCAATGCCATAGCTGTTCAGTACTGCATTGATTTTATCAATTCTTCTCTCATATGATTCAAATAAAGCCATTTAATTGTCCTCCTGATTTATTTAACGCTTATTTTCCATAAAACGGACAAGTCCGTTCGTTGTGATTATTCTTTACGTGGGTCGATGATCTTAACAGCGTCAGCAACACGTCCGTACTGTCCTTTTGCTTTCTCCCAAGCTTCGTTTGGAGTATCTCCAGCTTTAACGAAGTCTGTGAATTTTCCAAGGCTTACGAACTGGTATCCAATGATCTCATCGTTCTCATCAAGAGCGATACCTGTTACATATCCTTCTGCCATCTCCAGGTAACGAGGACCTTTTGCGAGTGTTCCGTACATTGTTCCTACCTGAGAACGAAGTCCTTTACCAAGGTCTTCCAGTCCAGCTCCGATAGCAAGTCCGTCTTCAGAGAATGCACTCTGTGTTCTTCCGTATACAATCTGTAAGAACAGCTCTCTCATAGCTGTGTTGATTGCATCACATACAAGGTCTGTATTCAATGCTTCAAGAATTGTTTTACCTGGAAGAATTTCAGATGCCATAGCAGCAGAATGAGTCATTCCTGAACATCCAATTGTCTCTACCAATGCTTCCTGAATGATTCCGTCTTTTACATTAAGAGTAAGTTTACAAGCACCCTGCTGTGGAGCACACCAGCCTACACCATGTGTAAAACCAGAGATATCTTTCACTTCTTTTGCCTGTACCCATTTAGCCTCTTCTGGGATTGGAGCTGGTCCGTGATTTGCACCCTGAGCAACCGGACACATCAGTTCAACTTCTTTAGAATAAATCATGTTAAAACTCCTTTCAAATATGTATGATTTGTCTCGCGTATAATGTTTGATAATTAATTAACATCACACTTACTTTATTTTCTCATAAAATGTAGATTTCGTCAATTGTCACTTTCGACAACTTTCGAGTACTTTCAATATAAAAATACGATATAAATGTGATTGAACATTTTTGAATAGCGTTTTATAATAAATAAAAATAATTAAAAATGAAAGGAATCAGATATTATGACAACAGAGCGTATTGAAAACATGTGTGGCGGAGAAGGTCATGTAATTGTAAAAAGAATTCTTGATGTAAAGGAACTGAATGGCAAGTGCGGATTATATGCACAGGTAACTATTGAGCCGGGATGTTCTCTTGGATACCACGAACATCACAATGAAAGTGAAACATATTACATCATTTCCGGAGAAGGAGAATATGATGACAACGGAACAAAACGCATGGTAAAAGCGGGAGATAAGACATTCACACCGGATAATTGCGGACATGGATTAAAGAATACAGGAACAGAAGACCTTGTATTTATGGCTTTGATTATTTTAGACTAAGTCGGGGAGGCCAACGGGGCCAAACAGGGCCAACGGGGACGGGGTTAAGTGGCTTTTTCACACGTGAAAAAGCCACTTAACCCCGTCCCAATAACATTTAGTTAAGCTTTTTTCATCATAGTATGAACCTATTGAAGTTCTCT
>OIZF01001397.1_pt1 | contig 14089 bp, 13 predicted proteins | sample 1588471 | NCBI WGS metagenome assembly OIZF01 (sample SAMN03283279) | human gut metagenome | biome: human-associated habitat; material: feces | host: Homo sapiens | place: Peru | collected 2012
TAGGTATGTTCACTTTTATTATATATAATTTATCTATTTTATGCAATTGTTTTTTAACTTTATATTCTATCCCATCAAAATAACATATCCATAATAAACTACAAATAAAGTTAATAGAATAAAGCCCTCTTTTTTAGAAATTCTTCGATCATTCACTGAAAAAAAGAATAACAAAATGGCACTAACTAGCATAACAATTAAATCAATGTAATTAAAATTAATTTTTGAAATACCACCAAGTAAAGCAACTGGTAACCCTATTACAACACCTAAATTAAATAAATTACTTCCAACTACATTTCCAATAGCAATATCATATTCTCCTTTTTTAGTAGCTGTAATAGAAGTTACAAGTTCTGGAAGAGAAGTTCCTAGTGCAATGATTGTTAATGAAATCATTTTTTGACTAACACCTATAAGAGAAGCTAAAGAAGAAGCATTATGAACAACTAAATTGCTTCCTAATATAATAGCAACAATGCCAAATATTGTATAAGCAAAAGCCTTCATCAGTGGCATATAATTTTCTTTTGAATCCTCTTCCACTTTATTTTTAGCCATACCAACTAAATAATAAATACCAAAAAGAATAATAAAAGTACAATTCCATCACTTCTCGTAAACGTAGATGCTACATGGTCAAATAACGAGTCTGACAATAATACAATAAATAAGGTTGTTATCAAAATCGTTGTTGGTAACTCCTTTTTTACTGTATTATTTTTAACACTAAGAGCATGAACCATAGAACTGGCACCAACTATCAATAAGATATTTAATATGTTACTCCCTATTACATTGCCTAAAACAATATCCCCATTTCCAGATAAAAGGGACTGAACACTAACAGCAAATTCTGGTGCACTCGTTCCAAAAGCCACAATTGTTAAACCAATTAACATCTTAGAAATTTTAAAGTTTCCAGCAATACTAGAGGATCCATCGACAAAAATATCTGCTCCTTTTATTAAAATAATAAATCCGACTATTAATAACATAATATACAAAAACATTCAAATCATCCTTACTATTATTTTCAGTTTTCATTTTATCATAAAAAGTTTCTCTTTAAAAGCAACTTTGCAAAAACGAAATTTTATTTTTCATAACCATTAAAAAAATAAACCATTTAAGGTCTATTTTTAGATTCAATAAAAACAAAACGCTCTCTATTTTGTAAATCTTTTTCTACTGTAATCATTACATCTCCTAGATATTTTCTAGCAAGTTCAGTAACTTTTTCACCTTGTAAATATCCAATTTCAAAGGCGATTAGAAAATCTTTTTTTAAATAATGAGAACTATCTTTTAAAATAGATTCATAAAAAGAAAGTCCATCATTGTCAGCAAATAAAGCTAAATGTGGTTCATTATGATATACGATTTCATCAATTTTCTCATTATAAGCAATATAGGGAGGGTTCGAAATAATAACATCAAAGTTTCCTTTTATATTTTTAAATAAATCACTTTCATAGAAAGTAATATCTACTTTATTTATTACAGCATTTTTTTTAGCTACATCTAATGCACTGCTTGATATATCAGAAGCTACTACATTACAGTTCAATTCTTTTTTTAATGTAATAGCAATACACCCACTCCCTGTACACAAATCTAGTATATCTATTTTTGAATCAAATTTTTGGTGTATTTTTTGAACAGTTTTTTCAACTAATTCCTCTGTTTCAAAGCGAGGAATTAAAACATTTTTATTTACTTCAATGAAATTGCCGTAAAAATTAACGTTCCCAATAATATATTGAACAGGTTCCCCTTTTTTTAGTCTTTCAATTGCTTCTTCTAAATGTTCTTTATCTACATATTTTTTTAAGTATTCTTCCATAAACCACCTTTGGTATATATTAATACTCTATCTTTCTCTACTTCTTTTTCTGTAAAACCATATTTTAGGACTTCTGATACTTCTGATTTCAAATACCCTACTATTTTTCCATCATACAAATAAGAAATAAGTTGTCCATTTTCTTTTAAATGAGGAATTATTCTTTGATAGAACATTTTCTTATAAGATCTTAAAGGTGTTTTTTGAAACATATTGTTTAAATAATCTGTAATGTTAGAAATGAAAATAAAGTCATATGATTGATTTAATTCAATTTTAGTAAGATTAGAATGAATAAAGTGAACACTTTTGTCTAATATCGTCTTTTTTAATTGGTAATAATTTTGTTCTTCTAAATATTCATTTTGACTTATTAGTTTTTCCCTATCTGTCCATTTATTATTTACAAATAAAGAAGTATGTTTCAAATAAGGATGTTTGAAAAGTTCATCGAAAAATTCTTTAATTTCTAGTTCATCATGCCAACTTTGTTTTATTTTATTGAAAACTTTTAAATTGTAAGAAACTTCTTTATCTAGAAAAAATTCTAAATATTCATCTAATTCAAGGGCCGCTAAAGCATATTTTTTTAACACGTAAAAATAATAAGCATACAAGTTAATATCAAAAGCATCTAAGGATGTTGTAGAAAGTAACATATTTAAAATATGATCCCCACTACCTACTACTGTTAAAATATCTTTATCTTGTAAAGAACAATTCTTTAAGTATTCCTTCACATTTTCATTTGTAAAAGTATAAATAAAAGAACGATCCTGAAATGTTAATTTAGAAGAAGCTAGAATATGTTTCATGGTCTCTTCATCTATTTGATTCATTATTCTCCTCTTAATTTACGTGCTTGATCTTCTGTAATCAATGCTTCTATTACTTTATCGATATCTCCTTGCATAACACGATCCAATGTATTTAAAGTAAATCCTATTCTGTGATCTGTTACCCTGTTTTGAGGATAATTGTAAGTTCTTATTTTTTCAGAACGATCTCCTGTACCAATTTTACTTCTTCTCTCTGCCCCCAATTTTTCTTGTTCTTGGGATTGATAGTAATCATATAATCTAGTTGTTAATATTTTAATTGCTTTTTCCTTGTTTTTAATTTGACTTCTCTCTGTTTGAGAATAAACAACAATTCCTGTTGGAATATGAGTTAAACGAACAGCAGAATCTGTTGTATTAACACCTTGTCCGCCACATCCACTACTTCTTGTAATATCAATTCTAACTTCATTCATATCTAACGTATAATCTAACTCTTCTGCTTCCGGCATTACTAAAACAGTTGCGGTAGAAGTGTGTACCCTCCCTTGGGTTTCTGTAGATGGTACTCTTTGTACACGATGAGCTCCACTTTCATATTTTAATTTAGAGTAAACATTTTCACCTTTTACCATAAAACTAATTAGAGAATATCCACCTGCTTCTGAACGTTCTTCCTGTAATACCTCAATTTTCCAGCCTTCTCTTTCTGCTAATTTACGATACATTTCATATAAATCACCAGCAAAAATATTACCTTCGTCTCCACCAGCTGCTCCTCTAATTTCAACAATAACGTTTTTACCATCATTTGGATCTTTTGGTAAAAGTAAAATTTCTAAATCTTTATTTAACTTTTCAAGTTCATCTGTTAAGTGATTTACTTCTTCTTTTGCCATTTCACCAAGTTCAGGGTCTTTACTCATTTCTTTTGCTTCATCTAAATCTTTTGTTAACTTCTTATAGGTTTGAAAAGCCTCATAAGCTTCTCTTAAAGAAGCTTGTTCTTTTGTTAAACGAAGTGTTTCTTTAATATTAGATATTATTTCTGGTTTCATTAACTCTTCATTAATTTCATTATATCTATTTTCAATATTGGTTAATCTTTCAATCATAACATTACCCTTTCTCAGTCACTATTTTGCCATCTAGGCTCCATGTTTTTACTGTTTCAATTTCTACTGGAACAATCTGTCCGATAAAATCTTCACTGGCTTTTACATTCACTAATTTCATAGTATCAGTATAGCCCATTAAATATCCTTCTTTTTCACTAGGTCCCTCTAGTAATACAGGTACTACTTTATGTAAATACTTTTGATTATTTTTTAAAGCATATTCATTTACTTTCTCATTTAGAATATGTAATCTCTTATTTTTTTCTTCTAAAGAAATATTGTCTTCCATCAAGGCAGCTGGTGTACCAACTCTTGGTGAAAAAATGAAAGTAAAAGCAGAATCATATTCACATTCATCTACAACTTTTAAAGTATCAAGAAAGTCTTCTTCTGTTTCTCCTGGAAATCCTACAATAATATCAGTTGTTAAAGAAATATTTGGAATTTTCTCTTTCATTTTATGTGCCAAAGTTAAATAAGATTCTTTAGTATATCTCCTACCCATTTTTTTCAAAATGGCATCTGATCCACTTTGTAAAGGTAAATGGATATAAGGCATAATATTATCATATTTGGCAATTACATCAATCATGTTATCTGTAAAATCCCATGGATGACTTGTAATAAAGCGAACTCTTTCAATTCCCGTTTTTGCTACATCTTCTAGTAAATTTTCCATGTAATAATGATCATTTAAATCTTTACCATAAGCATTTACATTTTGACCAAGAAGAGTTACTTCTTTATATCCTTGTTCTTTCAATAATTCCACTTCTTTTAAAATAGCTTCTTTTTTTCTGCTTCTTTGTTTTCCTCTTGTATAAGGTACAATACAGTAAGTACAAAATTTATCACAGCCATACATAATATTAACCCAAGCTTTATATTTGGAATCTCTTTTCACTGGAATATTTTCAATAACATCCCCTTCAAAACTAAACACTTCGATTTCTTGTTGTTTATTACTTATAATTTCACTTAATAAATTTGGCAAATTATAAATATTATGCGTTCCAAATACTAAATCCAACCATTTATATTTACTTCTGATTTCATCTACAATTACTTCTTCCTGTGCCATACATCCACAAATGCCAGCTATTACATCAGGTCTTGTCTCTTTTAAATGCTTAATTCTTCCTAAATATCCAAAAACTTTATTGTGAGCATTTTCACGAATGGCGCAAGTATTTAATAAAATAACGTCTGCTTTTTCCATTTCCTCACATTCTGTAAAAGACATATTTTCTAAAATAGCTTTGATATTTTCACTATCATGTTCGTTCATTTGACAACCATAGGTTTTTACAAAATAAGTTTTGCCTTTGCCAAGATTTTTTAAATTTTCTTTTAAAATATATTCTTCTGTTTTAATCATTGTTTCTTTTGAAGCTCTTTTTTTCGCTTCTAACATATTTGGGGTTTTCATTTCATCACTTCATTTCCTTAAACATAATATCATAAACTAGTCAATTAGACAAGAAAAGACCTATTAAAAAGGTCTTTTTATTGTAGTAAACTATTGATATTAACATCTCTATTATGTTTGATAGGTTCCCATTTAATATTTCTTTTTACTAAGCAGACAATATTAATTGGAATCCATGTTAGAATAAAAACGGCAAACATTAAAACAGCGCCTAAAACTCTTCTAATCTTTTTATGATTATATAGTAAAATAAATAAACTTAACACAATTCCACTGGCATATAAAATAAAGAAGAAGAAAATACCAGAGGCAAATAAATAAGAGAAAATATCATATAGTTGTAAACCACCAAAACGGAAAATATTTAACACAATTACTTGAACTAAAGTTAATACCTGAAAAATAGGAGCTAGAAAAACTAAGCACATATCCAAGCAAGAAATACTACCTGTTTTTAAAAATTCTTTAAATAATTTCCAATCATAATGTTTACAGCATTGTAAACATCCCATACTCCATCTTTTTCTTTGCTTCCAAGAATCTTTAAACACAACCGGTTGTTCATCATACGTTAAGGCATCTTCTACGAAAGCTATTTTGGTATGATTTAAAGCGCACATTGCTGTAAATTCAATATCTTCTGTTAAAGTGACAGGTTCAAATCCATTACGATTAATGGTTTCTCTTTTTACCATAAATCCTGTTCCGTTAATAGAAGAAGATAACCCTACATTCATACGAGATTTGTTAAAGAAGAAGTTTTGAATGTAATAAAACAAAGAATAACTTCCGCTTAACCAATTATCATCTAAATTTTTACTATCTCTAAATCCTTCTGCTACTTCATATCCACTTTCTATTGTATCATTCATTCTAGATAAGAAATTAGGGTGAACAATATTATCTGCATCAAAAATGACATATGCATCGTAATCACTATCTTTAAATTTATGGAAAGCATATTTCAAAACGTCTCCTTTATTTTTTACTGGAACATCTACATTGATTACAGTTGCTCCCGCTTCTTTTGCTGCAAGATCGGTATGATCACTAGAATTATTGACAAGTACAATAATATCATATAATTTTTTTGGGTAGTTCTGTTGTTTTAAACTTTCTACTAAAGACTTAATAACAATTTCTTCATTACGAGCCGCTACTAATACAGCAAATTTATTTTTACTATCATAATGCCCTATTTGGTGTTTATTTTTAATAAAAGCAAACATCCCCGTAATCAAAAAATATAAACTATATAATAACGTAAATGAAAATAATATATAGTAAATTACTATCATAATTCTAACTCCTTTTTTCTATTTTCTAAAGTATTTATAACATGGATTAAAATAAACTTGTTATTCGTTTCTATTTATTTGTTGCAGATAGATTGTATCAAATAATTCGAAATATGTCAAAATATTGTTTAAGGTCTCTTTAAATAATCTAAAATAATTTTCTTATAATTTTCTTTTTCTTTTTCACTTATAAAAGCATATTCTATCGCATCTAAATTCATTTTACAAAAATCTTCTTTAGTAAAAGCAAAATTTTCTTTTAAAAGTTTATATTCTTCCGTTAAAGTAATGTTAGATACTGTTCTATTATCTGTATTAATAGAGCAAAGAACACCAGCCTCTTTTAATTTTAAGATAGGATGTGTTTGATAATTCAAAACAGCGTTTGTTTGAACATTACTAGTAGGACAGATTTCTAATAAAATTTTTTGTGTTTTTATAGTTTCTAGTAAATCAGAATATTTTATTGCTTGAATACCATGTCCTAATCTAGTGGGATTTAAATATAAGGCGCTAGTGATAGACTCTTTTGTACCTACTTCACCTGCATGAATAGTAAAAGGAATTTGTTTTTCTTTGGCAAGTTCAAATAGTTCTTGAAAAGAAGAAGTGGGATAAGCTACTTCGTCTCCTGCTAAATCAATTGCTACCACACCTTTATTTAAATATTTTTCAGCTAATTTAATAATTTTTTTATTATCTTCTACACTATCATTTCGCATCATGCATAAAATAATTCCAATTTTTATTTGTCCTTTTTGAAAACCTTTTATAGCATGAGAAATAACCTCATCTAAATTTTGAATAGGACTTACTAGTTTAAGAGGAGCAAAACGAACCTCTGCATAAATGACACCATCTTCATATAAATCTTCACTTAATTCAAAGCAAGATTTTTCTATCGCACCTTCTGTTTGTAAATATTGAACAGGTAACGTAAACTTTGTGAGATAATCAGCTAAATCAAGACATTTATTTGGCGCAATTACTTCCTTTTCCACATTCTTTTGGTAGAACTCATTTAAAGAATTTAAACGAATAGATCCATCTAAATGAACATGAAGTTCTACTTTAGGAATTTCTTTAAAGTTCATTTTTAATAGCACTTTCTAACGCTAAAATAATCATATCATTTAAACCTTTTTCCCTTTTTTCACTATCTGTTTCTTCCCATGTAATTAAGCTGTTAGATATAGTCAAAATACAAGCTGCCTTTTTTCCTAGTACTCTTGCATTATGGAATAAAGCAAAGCTTTCCATTTCTCCGGCTAAACAATGATACTGATTAGCGATTTCTTCATAATTATCTTGTTGTTTATATAAAGCATCTCCACAATGCACTCTTCCTTTTTTTAGAGGCTTATGAAGTAATGCAGCAGTCTGTTCGATAGAATTTGTTAGAGTTTTAGAAGATGAAATAATAGAATCTTCATTTCCGTTTTGTTCTTTTGCATAACTAGAACTAGAATAACAATCTTCTACTAATAAAACATCCATTACATTTAATTCTTTTACATAAGAACCAGCTGTACCAATTCGAATAATATTTTCTACATCATAATCATGAAATAGTTCATAGGAGTAAATTCCAATACTAGGATTTCCCATTCCAGAAGCAAAAACTGTAATTTTGTGATTTTTATAAGTTCCTGTATATCCATACATATTTCTAACTGTATTAACACACTTTGCTTCTTCTAAATAGTGTTCTGCAATGTATTTTGCTCTTAATGGATCTCCAGGCATTAAAACAGTTGCGGCAATATCTTCTTTTTTACTTTCAATATGAGGGGTTGCCATTTTATACCTTCTTTCTATTTTTATTATATCAAACTATCAATTATTTTAACGAAAAAAATAAAAAAAGTCACAAATAAGACTTTTCGTTGACACTTTTTAACAATTCTTTTTTCTAAAATAAGATTTTATAACAAGTATATTATTTTATTTTCTCTTAGTTATTTCATTTAATACTTTGGTTAATTTTACTCTTTCAATATTTTTTTCAAGGTCTATTTGGCTTTTTAATTTTTCAAAATCATCTTGTGACATATTTTCATTAATTTCAGCACAATCTTCACTAAAAAGAAGTGTTAGCATTCTTTGATTACAATAAAACAAAATATTATTTCGAACAACATTCTCAAAACTTTCCACTGTCAATGGATACTTTTCTGGATTTTCGTAATATTCTATTTTTCTTACTTGCATCATAATTTTTACTAAAGTTTCTGTACTTAAATGGGAATTAAAAAATAGTTTCTCATATCGATCTAGAGATTCAGATAAGACATCAAAATCAAAATGAAGTACATCTTTATATAAAAAAGTAGGTTCGATTAGTTGTTTTTGATCTATTAAATTAGAGATTGCATTAATAGTACGAGTAATTTCACGAGAAACAGATTCTATTCCATTTTCTTCTACCATACTTTTAATTTCTTTTGTAAAATCTTTATCATATTCTGAAAATGTTACATTTGTATATTTATTGCTTTCATGTATTCTCATTTCTTCTATATTTTTGCAAAAGAATTTATAGGAATCTAGGTAACTATTATCGTTTTTGTCTTTTCTGCTATCCCAAGTTGGATCGCAAAAGAAAACACCTTCTACATGATATTTTGTATCTTTTACATATACAGCATTCCTTCTATGTCCTGTTTGATTTTTCGATACCATACTACACATAGTAGTTTGAATTCCTAAATTTTGTAAAATTTTTTCAAATATATTTGCATATCCTACACAAACAATTTTATCGCCTAATAAAGTTGCAGTTAAATCCCTAGATGCTGAATAAGATTCTTCTTGATTTTCTTCTGTATAGACTCTATCACGAACTAAATCGTAAGCATACATCATTTGTTCTAAAGGACTTAATTCATATTTTTTAATTTTAGAAAGAAATTTTTCCATTTCTTCTACTGTATTTTTATACTGCTGCAACGTGATTTCTTCTTGATTTCCATCTACCGTTAAAAGAACATTCGTATAATTTTTTAAGGCTGATGTAATTCTATTTAAATCCTCTCTTGTGGTAGAAAAAAGTTCAGTTATATGCAATGTTTTTGTTTGCAAGAATTCATTTTCATTTATATATTTAAAAAGAAATGGATCAAATTCTATCATAACATAGTTACAATTAGGAAGAATATTTAAATCTCCCATTAACATTTGCTCGATTATTTGAATATTGTCAATAAATTCATCAGGTTCTGTTTGAACAGATTTTAAATATTCTATATTGTTTTTTAATAATTTAAGCAAATTTTCTTTTTCAAATACATCTTTTAACTTAATATTACGTGGAATGAACAAATCTATGGAAATCTCATTTTCATTTAAACCTTCTGTTACTTGAATATTAGGTTTTTCTTGTTCCTCTAAAAGTTTCAAAATCAAACTATATTTCATAAATAATCCCCCTTACAAATTGTGATTATTCTAACACTAGTGTTATTTTTTGTCAAATTATCATTACAAAAAAAATTAAGGAATAAAACCCTTAATTTTTTGCCTTAATAAATTCTTTACCACCCATGTACATACGAAGAGCTTCTGGTATTTTAATACTTCCATCTTTTTGATAGTTATTTTCAAGAACAGCAATTAATCCTCTTGGAGTTGCTAGAACAGTGTTGTTTAAAGTAGAAACTAAATAGTTACCGTTTTCGCCTTTTGCTCTAATGCCTAATCTTCTCGCTTGAGCATCACCTAAAGTAGAACAAGATCCAACTTCAAAATATTTTTGTTGTCTAGGACTCCAAGCTTCTACATCACATGATTTTACTTTTAAATCAGCTAAATCTCCTGAACAACATTCTAATGTTCTAACAGGAACATCTAAACTTCTAAAAAATTCAACGGTATAACTCCACATTTTATTGTACCAATCCATTGCTTCTTCTGGCTTACATAAAACAACCATTTCTTGTTTTTCAAACTGATGCACACGATATAATCCTCTTTCTTCTAGTCCATGTGCGCCTACTTCTTTTCTAAAACATGGAGAATAAGAAGTTAAAGTAATAGGAAGTTCTGATTCTTTAATTAATTGGCCTTTAAATCTACCAATCATAGAATGTTCACTTGTTCCAATTAAATATAAATCTTCTCCTTCAATTTTATACATCATAGCATCCATTTCTGAGAAACTCATAACACCAGTTACAACATCACTTCTTATCATAAAAGGTGGAACACAATATGTAAAACCTTTATTTATCATAAAATCTCTTGCATAAGAAAGCATTGCTGAATGTAGACGCGCTATATCCCCCATTAAGTAATAAAAGCCATTACCACTAGTTCTACCAGCTGATTCTTTATCTAAACCACTAAGTGCTTCACATATGTCTGCATGATATGGTATTTCATAATCAGGAACTATTGGTTCCCCAAATTTTTCGTTTTCAACATTAAAAGTATCATCTTTTCCAATTGGGACAGAAGCATCAATTATATTAGGAATCACCATCATTTTTTCTCTTAGTTGTTCCGATAATTCTTCTTCTTGATGTTCAATATCTACTAGTTCATTATTAATAGATACTACTTGTTGTTTTTTTTGTTCTGCTTCTTCTACTTTTTTTTCTCTCATTAAAATTCCAATTGCATTACTAGTAGCATTTCTTTCTTGTCTTAAAGAATCCCCTTGTTGTTTCAATTCTCTGATCCTTTCATCTAAATCTACTACTTCATCTACAAGTGGTAATTTTTCATCTTGAAATTTTTTCTTAATATTTTCCTTTACTAATTCTTTATTTTCTCTTACAAATTTAATATCTAACATATTATCTCTTCTTTCTTTTTTATTTTTACAAAAAAAAGAATGGTAAAAAGGAGTCATAAAGACGGTACCATCCTTTATTTTCTTAATTGGAATAACGGTATTACCCGGGAATGATGAATTCCTCTAGAAAGTAGATTTCATAAATTTTTATCACTAGTTTACACCAACCACTAGCTCTCTACTCATAAAATATTTATTACTTAGCTTTCATCTTTGATTTTTTTCTTTCTTTACTAGAATAGCATTTATCTTCTTCTAAGTCAATTGCATCTACATATTTTTTTGTATTTTCTAATTCAATTGTAGAAACAAAAGATTGTTCACTAGATATTCCTGTTTTAGCTTCTAACCATTTGATATCTTGATTGATTTCTAGAATTGTTTGATAGATTATATCAATATTTTCATAACGACTTTTGATTTCACTTTTTAATTTTTGTTGTTGATTCTCTAATTCTTGCAATTCTATTGGAATAGATTGAACATTCATATGATGTAATTCATTATAATTCTTTTTTAAATTTTTAGATTGATACAAAATAGTAATAGCGCTGAAGCATAAACTAATACCTATAATAACAGGAATTTGAGTGAACGAAAAAGCAATAGATAGTAAAATACTCAAAATAATTTTTTTCCATTTTTTCCTTATTTTCTCTTTTAAATTCTTATATTTTTTCTTGTATTCTTTTAATTCATCTTTTTCTTTTCCAATAATAGATAATTGGCTAAAAAGTAGACTATATTCTGTTTCTATTTCAGATAATTCGTTTTCCATTCTTTTTACTTTATACGCTAATAATTGAATATATCTTTTTCTTTTATAAAATAGGTTTTCCATATGATCACCACTCTATTTTAAGTATATGATAAATTCATTAAAAAAGCAATAAGAAGAAGCTATTAGCTTCTTCATCTATGTAAACGCTACATGCGATAGCGGGCTTATTTTCTATCCATTTTTTAATCTATCTTTATTTTTAAAATTTATACTTCTTATTTATTATTAGTATATTCATGTTATCTTTTTTACGTAGAAAATTTGCCTAATTTATTTTGTATTAAATGAAAAGAGAAAATTATAAGTATTTCTATCTTTTTTTCATTACTATTATTATATAAATAACAGAACTTATTTTGCTTTGTCATGAATTAATTTTTTATCAAAATAATCAAACATGTCACTTACAACACTATCACCTATCATCTTTATTTGACTAAAGTCAGACATCAAATTTTTAAATCCTTCTAACGACATTATCTCGGATAAATATTTAATAGATAAATAACTTAAGTCATATCCATTATAACTATCATTGTAAAATGATTTCCCATGAGTAATTTCATTCATGTTTGGGATTATTTTTGTGTTCTCTTTTACTTTTATATAAAAATCTATAAATAATTGTTCTTGATCTAATTTCTGTTTTTCACCAGAAAAATATTGTGCCATACCTTCATCATACCAAACAATTCTATTATCATAATTATCTTCAAGTATATATTTCATATATAGAATATGAAATAATTCATGTGACGATGTATAAATTCTATTCATTTGCCCTTTAGGATCAACACACGCATTAATCATTCCATTGTCGTATGTACCTCTAGCATATGCTGGTAATGAGTTGTTTTCTCCACGAAGTTGATAAATAAATTTTCTGAATTCTTCTAAATCATCAAAATAATTTACTGTTATAAGATCAATTTTTTCTATATCAAATAGTTGCACATACTCATTCATTTTATTATTTAATAATTCTAGAGTACTGATTGCTAATTGTTCTAATAATTGTGAATAATTTACGATAACAGTTGCTGTTTCTAATCTTTTCATAACAATCACATCCTAAGGTCATTATATCATACTAATTCATATTCTTTAGCAATTATTCTTTCATCTGAACAATATTTAATTACGTATTCATTATCTTGCTTACAAATAATTATTCCTACTGTATCATTTTCATCTACCGTTTTTATATGTTTATCAATATAATTCATATATGTCATAATTTGCCCAGTATGCTCTTTCTTTAGTTCAGTTACTTTTAATTCTACTACCACATAACAATTGTATTTTATATTGAAAAGCAATAAATCAATATAGTGATTTCTGTCACCTATTTTGATTTTATATTCGCTACCAATAAAACTAAATGAATTCCCAAGGTCTTTCATAAATGATTCAATATCTTCTAATATTAGATGATGAAGTGCCTTTTCGGTTATTATTTCTATATTATTTTTATTCCTAATTAAAATAGGATTTGGCACTAAATCTTTTACATTAATTTTTTCACTATTCATAAGTTTGTTCTTTGTTTCAATTGGTAACCTTTCATATTCACTATTCTTAATTATTTCTTCTAATTGTCTTTTTGAAAGATTCCTTTTTTCTATTTGTTCAGCATAATAATTTATCTCATTATTATCAGTTAAACTAAACAATTGTCTTATGTGACTAATTGATAATTTGGTCCCCAGTGGGGACCATTTTTGTTTCTCAAAGAATTGATACAATTGTCTCATTCTTCTTAAAGTTCTCGGATTGTATTTCTTATCAACTTCAACTGTTAACTTATTAGAATAATTACCAATTATATCATCACCATACTTACTTCCCGCTTCTAATAGTAATTTGCCTACCTCATAATGTGTTAAAAGAGTATGTCTTTCTTTTGAATAATCTTTTATTTTCGAATATACTTCATCGTCAATTAATTTGTTTTTAATCTCATTATAATAATTCATATTTGCTCCTTTCTATGGACTACAAGTTTCTATTTTTAATTTATTATTTTTAATTTTAAATATTATA
>OIZF01001400.1_pt1 | contig 14086 bp, 7 predicted proteins | sample 1588471 | NCBI WGS metagenome assembly OIZF01 (sample SAMN03283279) | human gut metagenome | biome: human-associated habitat; material: feces | host: Homo sapiens | place: Peru | collected 2012
AGAATGTGCTTTCAATGTGAAAATGGCACCTACTGATTGTATAAAATAATTTTGAGCACCTACTTAAATATAAAGTCATGAATAACGACTTAACTAACAACGACGTAAATACCGGGGCACAACAAGAGCCGGAGGAGATTGAAACGGTTGTGAGCCCCAACACATCAGATACTACCGAGGGTGACGCTGCAAGTACACCATGCCACCTGACAGCAGACGCACAAACTGCAGGCCGGTCAACCCAATTTACCATAGTCAAGGCCATAGCCATTATATGTGTGGTGCTGTCGCATGCTGGCATCAGTGGTTGGCTGTCGCACTTTGTTTACATATTTCATGTGCCCATATTCTTTTTGTGCGCGGGCTACTTTTTCCACACAAAATATCTTGACGACGACCGCACCTTTATAGTTCACCGCATCAAGGGCTTGTATTGGCCATTCCTGCGGTGGAGCGTGTTTTTCTTGATCATTCACAACCTGCTGTTCACTTGCGGCATACTCAGCGAGCAGTATGGCAACATCAGCGGTGGTGTGCTCCACCCTTACAACTGGCATCAGTGGTGCCAGCATTTGTGGAGCATCGTGTTCAACATGTCGGGTTACAACGACTTTTTGTGTGGCACGTTCTGGTTTTTCCGCGCCCTGCTGCTATCAAGCATCGCGTTCTTGATATTGTTCAAACTGCTGCGACGCAGTGAGCACTTCAAGAATTACACCCAAATTGGTTGGGGTATGCTTATCATCGGTCTGGCACTCACCTTTTGGAAGGTGGCTGAAGGCATCAATGTGAGTGGCGTGGCACAAGGTGGCTATCGCGAACTGATGGGCCTTTCGTTCATGGCTGCCGGTTTCCTGATACGACAGTACAAACTGACTGAGCTGGTTACATGGAAAACGGCCTTACCTTGCTTCGGCTTGCTGATATTGGCCTCTTTCCTGTTTCCATCGAGTATGACTTTTGCCCCGTCGTTGACTGAGTTTTTGTCACTTCCCGTGCCAGCCACGGCAGCTTTTATTGCTCTTGTTTATGCCTGTGGATTTATTGACCGCCACGACAATGTGGCCAAACGCTCTTTGGTGTATATTGGCGACCGCACGCTTTATATATTTGCCTTTCATCTGGTTGCATTCAAACTGGTGAGCGCATTAAAGGTTGCTTTCTACGGCTTGCCATGGCAAGCTGTGGGCGGACACCCCACTGTGCTGCAACCCGAAAGTAATGTGCTGTGGATATTGCTCTATCTCATAGCTGGTGTCGGACTGCCGCTGTTGTGGCTGTATGGCTACCAACACATTGCATCGAGGGTTAGCATTACGGAAAAGCAAGTAGTTGGATTGGCTATCACTGCCGGTCAGAAGTTGTTTAAGATATTGACGCTAATAGGCAAAGGGCTTTACTTGATTGTGCTGAACTCGTGTCGCAACATCGCACAAGGCGTAAAGGATGTTATTGACGCATCAAGCACAAAAGATGAATAAGCTGACACAACCGTCTTAACACTATATCGAATAAATATCAACCAGTTGGCGGAATGCTTGGTTAATGGGTTAACAAGTTGACAAGTTAACAAGTAAGTTTGCGATACAAAAATCAGTATGCTAAGGAGCTAAAGGACTTGGCAAACTTACCTGTTAACCCGTTAACTTGTCAACTTGTTTACTAATTTCGCCAACGCATATACTTCACTCTTTTACATTTCACATCTCACTCTATCACATGAAACGTAAATCAATTCTTTTAGTACTTTTGTGCCTGCTCTCCGTTCGGACAGCCTTGGCACAAGTTAACATGCAAGTGTTCTACGACTTTGGTTCTGACCGCAAATTTGTAACCATGACGCTTGAAATGTTCAAGGCGGACAAATGGGGTAACACCTATTTCTTCATCGACCACGACTTCAACTACAAGCAGCACGACAGCAATGCCGACAATGGTGTGGCCCCCGGCGGCACCTATCTTGAAATATCGCGTTGTCTGAACTTTTGGCAAAACACCAAACTGGCCCCACTGAGTCTTCAGGTGGAATACGACGGTGGTATCACCCGCAGCTACCCCATCAACACGGCATGGCTGGCTGGTGTAGACTATTTTGTGCACGACCAAACGTATCGCAACACGCTTAACTTGAAAGCGCTCTACAAACACATACGCAAGACGGACAGCAAAGTGCCCATGCAGTTTACTGCAGTGTGGACGTGCAAGGACTTTCTCGGATTGAAGCGTCTCACCTTTGACGGCTTTGCCGACTTTTGGTGGGAAGACAAAACTATTGACGACAAAGAGAAGCACACTATATTCATTTCAGAGCCCCAACTTTGGTACAACGTGGGCGACTTGTTTGGCTGCGAAAACCTTAACGTGGGCACAGAGATTGAGTTGAGCAACAACTTCGGTTCAAAACTTGGCTTTAAGTGCCGCCCCTGCTTGGGCGTGAAATGGGTGTTCTAAATTCAAAACTCCGATTTTATAAAAGGGTTGACGGATTACTTCCGCCAACCCTTTCTGTTTTCAACCCTGCAACCCGTCAATCCCATTCATCATCATATACAGTTTCGGCATTCAGTTCAGCCTGTAGCTCGCTCTGCTTTACAGCATCGCCATGACCAGCCACCGCCGCAAAAGCGCCAAACTGCATGGCACGGTCGGCCAACGGCATCGGGCGGTGGCGGGCTGACTGATGATGGGGCATATTGAGCATATCGCCATACTTGCCCTTTACTATTATCTCTTCAGTGTAAAATATATCGTCGTACATCATGCCCTTTATTGAATTTGTATGCATCAAGCTTTGTGGCCACCTATTTGCGAATTACGCTCTATCGTAGTGGCACCATCGGCAAAGTTCAACCCCTTGAGTATGGCATTCTTGCCAAATGTCTTTTTAATGTTCAGCATGGTTTGCTGCACACGCCTTTCACGTTCAAGGCGTTCACGTTCTGCAGCACGCTCACGCTCCAACTGCTTATAATCGGTAAACAAGTCGAGCTGCACTACCCTACTCCGAGCCTTGCTGCTGGCATATTGCTCAGTCACAACATGATTGGCTGTCAAATTCATGCGCCTTACAAGCAAATGCGGATTGACCACCTCGTCAAAAGCCCGCATTACAGCCTCAGCCATCAAATGGGCAGACGAGGTGTTATCTGCCAAATTGGCGGTGGCACGAGCTGGTCTTGGCACACTGCGGCCATAATGGTCGGCCACGATTTCGCCATGGTACACCTGCCAAAAGTCCGGCAAATTGATGCTCTCGCGGTCATAGCCTACATCTATTACAAGCTGATTGGTGAGCAGCCGCTTGTCGAGCAGCGTCAGAGCCATTTCGTCAACCATCTCACGCATCACGACACGGGCCTGTGTCACATTATAGGCCTGGTGCAACACCTGTCCACGACTGAGACTTTTTGACGTTGGTCTGTAAGCTTTGATGTGTGCCATTGTGCAGGGTTCCCACCCCCAGGCATGGTCTATCAACAACTCGGCATTAACGCCAAACAATTTGTACAACAGCTCGTCATTGCGCAGCGACTGCCGCGCCACATCGCCCATCGTATACATGCCATGAGTTGCAAGTTTACGCGCTATGCCTTTGCCGATCCTCCAGAATTTGGTTATCGGCTGGTAGTTCCACAATTTGCGGCGATAGCTCATCTCATCTAACTCGGCTATACGCACACCGTCAGCATCAGCCTCAACGTGTTTAGCCACCACGTCCATGGCCACCTTGGCCAAATACAAATTAGTGCCTATGCCTGCAGTGGCCGTTATGCCAGTTTCGGCCAGCACCTCGCGTATTAACTTTACCGCCAATTGGTGCGGTGTAAGTTTGTAAGTGTCAAGATATGGCGTGGCGTCAATAAACACCTCGTCGATGGAGTAAGCATAAATATCTTCGGGCGCAATATAACGCAAATACACGCCATAGATGCGTGCGCTATACGACACATAGCGCGACATGTGTGGCGGCGCCACTACGTAGTCAACTGCCAACTCGGGCCGTGCCTTCAGTTCTGCATCAAAATGCGATTTGCCAACCAACCGTCCGCCGGGTGCGTGCCGCGCCCGTTCACGGTTAATATCTCGCACACGCTGCACCACCTCAAACAATCTGGCGCGCCCTGCTATACCATATGCCTTGAGCGATGGCGAAACAGCCAGGCAGATAGTCTTTTCGGTACGACTGGCATCAGCCACCACCAAATTGGTAGAGAGGGGGTCAAGCCCCCGCTCCACGCACTCTACCGAAGCGAAAAACGATTTCAAATCGATAGCCAAGTATATGTGTTGTGCATTTGGCATTGTCTTACTTTGTTGCAAAGATAGTGCAAGGTGAGAGCAAAGATGCAAGTCCACTTGCAATCTTTGCCGAACCGCAGCCTATCTTATGCAAAGATAGTGCAAAGATACAAGTTCATTTGAACTTTATCGAACTCTAAGCCTTTAAGCCTATAACGCATTCTCTGCAAAAAGTCACCATTTAGTTTGCCCCGCTCCACTTTTTAACCTATCTTTGTCCTTGCCTTGCTGCATCAGGAGTCACACACAACCCAATGCAGCAAGACCTATTTTATGAAGAAAGACGTTTGCTTACGTCTGCTACTGTCTCTTTGAAACGTAGGAAATTTCAATTATAGTACTCAGTAGGAGATGGCGGTGAGCGTCTACCCATCGTGTATATAGGCACGGCACAAGTGTGCCCTTACGTCAACATCGTAGGGGTACGCCTTGTGCTTTATATATATGCCCTAAGGCGTAGACTCTGCTCATTCGTTCATTCCTTGGTACTATTGGTTTTCCTACGACCACAAAGAGCAAGGGAAGGACGGAGCGACGGAGACTCTACGCCTTTCTTTTTATCATAGCCCCGCCTTCCGCACCTACTCCAAGCGGAAGTCTTACGCCCCTACCCGTCTGTTTGGGAGTCTTGCAGAGAACTATTAGAAACCTACACCATGGAGACTACCCAATCCCCCATACTCAATAATCCTTACGAAGAGCCCCGATGGCACTACGATGCCGACCTTGATGGCAATCTTGACTACGGCCACGTGCTCAAAGGCCGACGTCCCTACTCTGCCACCATAGGCATTTCGCCCAATACACCCAACAAAGCCCTATTTTCACATGACGAGGTGGAAGAGGCTGACCCAAATGCGTCCTTTATCAATGCTCTACGCACGGAGGTGAAGCAATGGCGAGAGAAGAACTATCCCCACGTGACACGTGTCACACGCCTGCTACTCAACTTTTGGTTCAACAATCCTGAGCGTCAGGACTACAAGAAACTTTTCTTTTGTCAGCGCGAAGCCGTTGAAACTGCCGTCTATCTGAACGAGGTGGCTGCTTTCGACCCCAACATCGGACGCGACCTGCTGCGTCAACTCAACGAACGCTGTGAGTCGGTTTCGCAGCAATATGAGTATGTGCTACCGCGCACAGCCTTCAAAATGGCCACAGGCACGGGTAAGACAGTGGTGATGGCCATGCTCATTCTCTACAACTATCTGAACAAGAAGGAAGCGGTGGCCGATACACGCTTTGCCGACCACTTTCTGCTGGTTGCTCCCGGCATCACCATTCGCGACCGCTTGGGCGTACTATTTATAGATGAACAGGCAACTCGCCACAACATGTATGCCGACAGTGTGACAGACTACTATCACAAGCGTGACCTGATACCCCCACAATTTGAGCAACAACTCGGAGGGCTCAACGCTGCCATCACCATTATCAACTATCATCAGTTCGAGCCCAAAGTTTATATGGGCAAGAAGTCGAGCCCCCTTGATGGCAAGATGACCTATCGCGGCGGCGAAGGCATGGTGCGACAGAACGACAAGGAAGAATATACCAGCGTCATTTCGCGCATTCTGCACCGTATGCCTAAGAGCAAACGCATTCTCGTTATCAACGACGAGGCTCACCACTGCTACTTGCCGCGTACTAACGGGGGCAAGACGTCAAAGGAGGAACAGACTGAAAACGAAAATGCCATGGTGTGGTATGAGGGATTGCGCAGGCTCAAGCTATTGGGCTATAAACTGCTGCACGTATACGATCTTTCGGCCACGCCCTATTATCTCAAAGGCTCTGGCTATACAGAGTATTCGCTATTTCCCTGGGTGGTGAGCGACTTCGGACTGGTCGATGCCATTGAGAGCGGATTGGTAAAGATACCCTTTCTGCCCGCTGCCGACGACACTAACGGACTGTCCGACCCCGTGTTGCGCAACATCTACGAGCACATCAGCCGCGACTTGCCCAAGAAAGGCCAACGTGCCCAAAAGGCTGAAAAGAAAAAGCAGGGAGAGAAGACGACAGCCTCTCCCGAACCCGCTCCCAATCTGCCCTCGTTGCTTAACGTGGCTATCGACCAATTTGTCAAAGACTACGAGGCTTACGAACGGGGCATGCGCGGTGAGGGCGAGGCCGGCAAGGACTTGTTCTCCACCCCACCCGTATTCATCGTAGTGTGCAACAACACTTCCGTGTCGAAAGAGGTGTTCAAGATGATGGCAGGCTACGAAAGCCTGGACGCTGATGGAAATACGATTTATGTGCCAGGCAAATATCCCATTTTTTCAAACTACAAAGATGGGGTGCCACTACAAAAACAACCCTCGTTGCTCATCGACAGTGCCGCCATTGACAATGCGAGCGCCGTGGTGAGTGATGAGTTCAAGCGCATTTACAGCACTGAGATTGCACAATTCAAACGCGACTATGCCGTGCTTAATGGTGCAGGATCGGCCGACAAACTGACCGACGGCGACATACTGCGCGAGGTGGTAAACAGTGTGGGCAAGCCACAGAGCTTGGGCTCGCACATTCGTTTGGTAGTGTCGGTGTCGATGCTCACCGAAGGGTGGGACGCCAACACGGTGACTCACGTTTGCGGTGTGCGTGCCTTTGGGTCGCAACTGCTTTGCGAGCAGGTGGCCGGACGTGCCCTTCGCCGCCGTAGCTATCAGTTGCAAGCCTACAACCTCAAGGGCGAACTACTCACCGACAGAGAGCTGAAACGCTACAAGCCCGAGAATGTGGTGTACAAGTTTCCGCCCGAATATGCCCATATCATCGGGGTGCCTTTCAAGACATTCAAGGGAGGCGGCAGCGGCATCACGCCTCCGCCAAAACCCAAGACGCTGATTGCGGCACTGAAAGAGCGCAATGACTTGGAAATACGCTTTCCGAACATCACGGGCTACCGCAGCCAAACAGCCGAGGGGCGCATCACGGCCACGTACGACGGACTGCCTAAATTCCGCCTCAACTTCAACGAAGTGCCCACCCGAACGCGACTGGCCTCTGCCGTAAGTGCCGATGGCGTATTTCTCAAGAGTAACTATCGGGAGCTGCGCGATGCCCAGGTTGTGTACGAACTAACACGCTGGCTCATCAATCTGAAGTTCACCGATGCCGAAGGCGGACGGCAGTTTCAACGTTTTGCACAGCTCAAGCAGGTGGTCGGCGAATGGTATGACAAGCAGATTGAGGTAATTGGAGGCGATGGCAGCCAGGAGTTGCGCCGGTTGGTCGTATTTTGGAAACAGACGGAAGTGGTGGCTAGCATCTACGAGGGCATTCGGGCGGCAGCACAGAGTGAGGAGCGCATCACGGCCATTCTCAACTATTACAACCCCGAAGGCTCCACACGCCACGTGCATGGTGCTACAAGCAAAGAGGTATGGCCCACCCTGAAGAGCCACATCAACTATGTAGTGGCCGACACCGACAGTTGGGAGCAGATTGCTGCCAAGGCGTTGGAGGATTGTACGCAGGTGGAGGCATACGTCAAGAATCATTTTCTTGGCTTCAGCATTCCATACCTTGATGGCACCACGGAGCGGCAGTACATGCCCGACTTCATTGCACGCGTACGCAGCCCGCGCGGCGAAGTGGTGAACCTTATTATCGAAATTTCGGGTTTTGCCTCCGACCGCAATGCCAACAAGGACTTAAAGCGCTACTACACTACCCAATACTGGCTGCCTGCAGCCAACAACCTCGGCACGTATGACCGATGGGACTTCATAGAGGTGACGGACATTGACAATGTGCGCGCCATTATCAACCAAAAAATCAATGAGCTATGAGCATAGACAAGACGCCCGTGGGGGCTATTAAGCATAATGAGGACAAACGTGTGATGATACCCACCAGCGAGCTGGCAGGCGAAGAATCGATGCAAACCAACAACGCAAACGGCAAAGCAAGTTATGCCACCTTCCGCCATGAGTTTGACCGTGGACGCGACCCCGAACTGTATTGGCTCAACAAGTATGCGGCTGACGAGCAGGACGAGAGTTCTGTACGTGTGGACATTCGCAGCCTATATCAGCACGAGGACGTTCAGCCCGAGCGCCTCATCAACAGTCTGTATCGCATTCACGAAGATCGCACACAGCCTTCGCTTTTCAGTGGCAATGAGTTGGGCCGCACCGTGGTGGAGGACGAGTTGGAACGTGTGGCAGAATACTATCACCACGAAATGGGGTGGAAAAACCGCCTTATCCAAGGTGACTCTTTGCTCGTGATGAACTCGCTGCTTCAGCGCGAGGGCATGGCGGGCAAGGTGCAGTGTATTTACATTGACCCGCCCTACGGCATCAAGTTTGGCTCTAATTGGCAAATGAAGCTCAACGACCGCAACGTGAAGGACAATGACGACAGCCTTTCGGGTGAGCCCGAAATGATTAAGGCATTCCGCGATACTTGGGAATTGGGCATACATTCTTACCTTTCTTACCTGCGCGACCGATTGGTTACAGCCCGCGAACTGCTCTCGCAATCGGGTTCTTGCTTTGTGCAAATTTCTGACGAGAATGTGCATTTGGTGAGGTGCTTGATGGACGAGGTGTTTGGGAGTGAGAATTTTGTGAGCCAGATTGTGTATCAGAAAACGAGTGGGGCAGGTAGTCCTAACGAATTGACATCATTGGCTTCAGTATGTGATTACATCATTTGGTATGCTAAGGATGCTACGAACATGAAGTACCGTAAGTTGCTTCTAGAAAAGACATTTGGAAGTGATCCACATTATAATTCAATAGAGTTGGCAGATGGTAGTAGAATGCCTATTGGACAATGGGAAAAAGAGAACAATGCCAAGTTTAACTATCCCAATAGACCTAAAGGAAGCAGAATTTACACACAAAGCGCATTAATATCTGATGCAGGCAATGAAAATTCACGTTTCCCAATTGAATTTCAAGGCAAAATATTTACCATCAAGACAGGTAGCTGGAAAACGAACAAAGAAGGTATTGATAGACTAATAAAGAGGAAACGAATATATGCTACGGACAATAACCTTAGATATATCAGATATTTTGAGGATTTCCTTTGCATGGAAATGAACAACGTTTGGACCGACATACGAGGTATTCAAAGCAGAAAGGAATCAGAGAAGAAAATGTATGTTGTTCAAACCTCCACGAAGCCCATCCAGCGCTGCATTCTCATGACCACCGACCCTGGCGACCTTGTCCTCGACCCCACCTGTGGCAGTGGCACCACCGCCTACGTGGCTGAGCAATGGGGACGCAGATGGATAACCATTGACACCAGTCGTATTGCACTGAACATAGCTAAGAAACGACTGACCACCGCCCTGTTCCCCTACTACGAACTTTACGACGAAGAAGGAAAGAACATTCGCCAAGGCTTCAAGTACAAGACAGTGCCGCACATCACGCTCAAATCTTTAGCTAATGACCTGCCGCCCGCCGAAGAAATACTCTACGACCAACCCAAGGAGGACAAGAAGCGCATTCGTGTGAGCGGCCCATTCACCGTAGAGACACTGCAAGCCTACAACGTGACTTCGCCCGACGACCTGGACCGCACACCCGATGAGGAAGAAGAGAACCGACTCTTTCAAGAACGCATATTCAGCCACCTGCAAACGAACGGTGTGCGCAATGGCGACAAAACGCAGCAAGCCATTTTCCACGGCATGGAACCCGTACCAAACCCCTACCTCAACGCCAAAGGGTGGTACAAGGACGGCAACGGCATGGATCGCTTGGCCTACTTCATGATAGGGCCAAAGTTTGGCACGGTGAGCAAGATGGCCGTCAACCGCGCCTTGCAGGAGTTTCGCGCCATTGGCCAGAACGATGGTGCCTCGTGGCTGATACTGTTAGGTTTCTCATTTGAAGACAACATCAACGAGAAGGATTATAACATGGGCAGTTTTACGGTGTCGAAAGTGCGCATGCACGATGACCTGATGCAAGATGGCCTGGTTAAAAAAGACCGGGGCGCTGGCTCATTCATCACCATTGGCGAACCCGACATTGCCCTCATACGCGATGAAGACGGAGAGCATTGCCACATCGAAATACGCGGTCTCGACATTTACGACCCTATCAAGGACGATGTAAAGGCGCGCTCTGTAGACGACATTGCCTATTGGGAGATGGACGACAACTACAATGCGCAAGCTTTCATTGTAACAAGCATGCACTTTTGCGGCGGCAATAAAAAGGAATACGAACCGTGGAAGAAGAGCCTTGACAAAATGGCCAAACAAAGTGCCAAGACCAAGAAAAAAGCCGAAACGACCTTACGCCTTGAAATGTGCGACGAACTGTGGGACACTCTTTACGACTTTAAGAGTGAACCTATCCCCTATGAGCCGGGACGCAAAATTTGCATTCGCGTGGTCAGCCAATTTGGCGAAGAAAGCAGCAAGGTGATTACGATGGAGTAAAGCCCTCACAAACAACACAAAAGATTTCAACCATGAATTTCCACTACGACACATTAGAACAATGCGAAGCGGCTATCAACACACTTCGCACAATGGGAGTGATGATTCCCGAACAGATATTTGCTGAGCAGAAGCGGCTCATAGCGCAAAAACAATCGGCCGAAAAGGCTAAAACAGAAACACCCATCTACAGCACACTCGTGGCCAACTATCCCTACGGCGAAATGCCAGAGGAAAAGAGAAAATGTATAGAAGAAACTGTAGACCTGCTGCTGGAAGATGGCCCCCAAGCTGCTGAACCCGGACTGCTGCTCGGAAAGATTCAATGCGGAAAGACTGACACCTTTGAAGACATCATAGGTCTGGCGTTCGACCGCGGCATAGACATTGCCATCATTCTGACGAAAGGCACCAACCCACTGGCGCTACAAACTTTGATGCGACTACGCAAAGACTTCAGACATTTCAAAGACACTGGGAGCATTGATCAGCAGCCTACTATCTACATTGAAGACATCATGAAAGTGTGGCGCAAACTTCGACAAAACGTGGTGGACACCAACAAGTGCGTGTTTGTGTGCAAAAAGGAAAGCACAAATATGCAGCACTTGATAGATATGTTTAAGACGAATCAAGCATTTCTGAAAGACAAACGTGTGCTCATTGTTGACGATGAGGCCGACTTTGCCAGCCGCAACTACCGAACCGTACGCAGACAAGCCTTAACGGACGCTGACGGATTTCCTATTGAGCAAAAGAGCGAAGTAGAACTGGCGGTGATTAGCCAACAGATTGACGAATTTAGAAAGTTCCCTTCTTATTGTCGATACTTGCAAGTGACTGCTACTCCCTACTGCCTTTACCTTCAGCCAGATGGAGAACTCAATCTGAACGGCAATGTGGTAAAACCTTTCCGCCCACGCTTTACCAAACTCGTTCCCGTTCACGATGCTTACATCGGTGGGAAACAGTACTTCGAAGACTCCAAGGATTCGCAAAGCATATATAGCCATTTGTTTCACCAAGTGAGCGAGAAGTGTCTTTCGGTATTAGGAAAAGAAGACAAACGCTATGTAAACTCCCCCACATCGTCGGCCAATCTGTACGACTTCACCTATGCCCTGGTAAGCTACTTCGTGGCTACAGCTATCCGCCGCATTCAGGTAAGAGAAAATAAAGAGAGAAACTACAGAACGAGCGCGCTAATTCATGCCGAACTTAGCCGAAAGTATCACGAATGGCAAAAGCAACTGACCAATCGCATTATCAACGACACAAAACAAGCTCTCGCTGACAAAAAGCAAATCGACCAACGCATATGGAGAGCTATTAACGCTGCTTACGACGACTTTACAGTATCAAACAAAAAAGGACGTGAGCAGAAACTCATCAAGGTGGAAGTGCCTAAGAAGGAGGACGTAATCAACGAGATGAGAGAAATCTTGGGCAACAACGATTACATCGTCCAGGTGGTGAACACCGACAACGAGGTGGTAAATCTTCTTGATCAAGAATCGGGAGAACTGCAACTGGAAGCTACTGCCAACATATTCATTGGCGGCAGTATCCTCGACCGCGGCATTACTATCAAGAATATACTTTGCTTCTTCTACGGCAGAAATCCCAAGAACTTCCAACAAGACACGGTGCTGCAGCATGCCCGCATGTACGGCGCTCGAAAGAAGGAGGACATGGCAGTGACAAGGTTCCACACTTCGTCGGCCATTTACCACATTCTTTCGCGTATGAACGAACTCGACAATCAGCTGCGTGAATGGTTCCTTCAGGGCAATGACCAATCGGACTTGAACGCGGTGTTTGTGGGCTACGACAAGAATATCAAACCCTGTGCCATGCAGAAGATTAAGGTGTCGGACGCTCTGACGCTGAAAAAGCAGCAACGCGTTCTGCCCGTGGGCATGTGGACAGGAAGCAAAACGGCCACCAAAAAGAAGATGGCCGAGATTGACCACCTTGTCAACGAAAGTATGTGCGGACAGGAGCTTGACGCAGATGGGTTCTTCTACATGAACAAGGACGTGGCGCAGCAAATTATCGCGCTGATAGAGGACACTTACGTTTACGACGAGAAATATGGCAACATCGACCACAAGAGCGACATGAAAGAACTGCTCTGTGCGCTGGAATACTGCACCGAGAGGTCGGGAGGCAAACTCCGTGCCATGGTACGTACTGACCGTAACATGACGCGCATTCGCGCCAACGGCGGATTTATCGACTCGCCCGAAGATGGCCGCACCGACTTGAAGCCGGCACGCGAAAGGGCACTGCACGAACCCGTGCTGATGCTGCTGCGCCAAAACGGACAGAAGGAGGAGACTGAAGACGTCAACATTGGCTGGAACAACGCGCCGTTCTATTGGCCCGTATTGCTCACACAGGAGGACCTTGCTCCCGTAATGTTTGCCTTGGACCAACGCCGAAAGGGGAAACAACTGACCATAGACTTGACAGAGATGCTTGAAGGCATCAACCCCGATGATGTGTTGAAACTGAGTTATGCGGGAAATCCTATTGACCAATTTGGCAAAGAAGGCACCACCTATGCCAATGCCGAAGAGGCGGCAGTAGAAACCCGTTGGCTGAAAGAGAGTGTGGCATCGCTATTTATAGAAAAGGACGAACAAGGCAACTGGAAGCACAATCCGGCCGTGCCCTTTGACGAAAAGAACGACCATGGTGTGTATTCGCTCAACCACGGGCACTTCCCCTTTGTGCTACGCGATTATAAATACATTTTGCTGCGCAATGGGCGAAATGCCAACGCACCGCTGATGCTTCTTGAACTCTTCCCTCAAGACGAATGGATAATTGACCCCAGAGGTGATTTTGACGAAGAGAACAACTTGCTCGACGATAACGGACAAGACATCTTGCTCTACGGCAGCGATGTAATCTACGACAAGAATATGAACAAGACTAATTTTGAAGACAAAAGCATCACGCTGTGGTATATAGAATACCCCGTAAAACGCGTGGTGAAATATAAGAGTCTGAAAAAATAGAATACAGAATAATGCCGATGCGTTTTGCATCGGCATTATTCGTATAAAAAATCAAAGAGTTACGTCATTTGGTTGGGTGGCACATTGACGGAGTTAGGAAATCGGCATTAAAAAAGAGAGCACTTTTTAGGGATTTAATTCATTGTTATTGCTGTCCGCCGAAACGTAAACATGCGAACGGACTCGGACTCAAGCACCAAACGCAAGTTCTAAACGCTACCTCTAAACGCAAGCACTAAACGCAAGCAGCAAACGCTACCACCAAACGCAAGTTCTAAACGCAAGCACTAATGGGGGCGACGCGTCCCGCGTCGGGATTTTTAAGGCAAAGGCTCACAAA
>OIZF01001407.1_pt1 | contig 14045 bp, 16 predicted proteins | sample 1588471 | NCBI WGS metagenome assembly OIZF01 (sample SAMN03283279) | human gut metagenome | biome: human-associated habitat; material: feces | host: Homo sapiens | place: Peru | collected 2012
CCCGGCCCATACGCTCGGCAGCGCCCGAAAAATAGACCAGTGCTTCGGTCAGCGTGGTCTTGCCGCTGCCGGCATGGCCGGCAATCAGAATATTGCGGATGTTGTTGCTTGCGTATTTCATATCGGTTTTTCCCTCATTTCCGCCGCACGGAGCGTTCTCTCCGTTTTTGTGGCATATTTTACAAAGATAATACCACATCCGAAATGATTTTTAAATATATCGTTTCAAATTTTAGCAAAAGCGCCTGCCAAACTTCCGGGCATTGTTTTGTGCAAGTTGACATTTGGGTGTAAAACAGCCGGGCAGAAAAAACAGAACTCCCGGCAGCGCGTACAGGCGCGGAACCGGGAGTTTTCGTTGCAAATATGCGGGTTTTGTGATATGCTGTAAGTGCCGCTTCGGCGGTAAGGGCGTTGACCCAAAACGCAAGGCGGCTCTGTGTCCTCACTGGTTCTGCAAATTCACCCCAGAGTGAAGCAGATGTCAGGAGGGCAGCTTTTTGAAGTGATCTCTCCTGATGCTTTCGGCGGAAGGAGGGATGTTGGATGTCGATCTCCGAGATTCTGATGCTTCTGACGCTTATCGTCACCATCGTACATGTGACCTTTGAAATCACATGGAAACTCGAGCAGAGAGAAAAACACCATGACAACGACAAAAAGAAAAAGTGACCGCCAGCGCTTCCCCAAGCCACGGTCACTTGATCTTTTGGTCATTTGATCCATGAGGAGCGGAGCCGTTTTGCCGGGCAGCGCTCTTTCTATTCGTAGTATAGTCTATTTTTCCGGGTTTGTCAAGCCGCAGACCCGTTGGAAAGGGCAGGAGGTTTAACGCGATGAAACGCGAGGATTATATCAACTGGGACGAATATTTTATGGGCATTGCGCTGCTTACCGCCATGCGCTCCAAGGACCCCAACAGTCAGGTGGGTGCGTGCATCGTAAGCCCGGAAAACAAGATCCTTTCCTTAGGCTACAACGGGATGCCCATGGGCTGCAGCGATGACGAGATGCCTTGGGAGCGGGAGGGCGCCCCCCTGCAGACCAAGTATATGTACGTCTGCCACGCCGAGCTGAACGCCATCCTCAACAGCGCCCACAACAACCTGAAGGGTGCCCGGGTTTATGTGACCCTGTTTCCCTGCAACGAGTGCACCAAGGCCATCATCCAGTCCGGCATTGCCGAGGTGGTGTACTACGGCGACAAGTACCACGACAGTGATTCCAGCATTGCAGCGCGGTTCATGTTCGAGCACGCCGGTGTCCGGCTGACCCCCTATAAGCCCACCGGACGCCGGGTAGAGCTGGAGCTGTAAGCATAACCCTTTTATTGCAATTCGCAATAAATTATGTTATTCTACTCATAAGACACTGATTGCATCATTGGTGGTCATGCTTTCTGTCCCGTATCGCTGATTCTTCCTGTACATGGAACGAAGCAGAGGTTCAGGGAGGGAAACTTTTTTGAAGAAAACCTCCCTGCGCCTTGAAGGCGAAGGGAGGGATATCGTTTGAATCTGACAGAAGTTTTGAATCTTCTCATGGTCATTCTCACACTGTTGGGACTGATTTTGGAAGTAGTCCGTCTGACCGTCGAGGTCATGGAAAAGAACTCGCAGAAGAAAAATGACAACAAAAAAGATTGACCGCCTCCAGAGTTCCAGCCTGAGCGGTCAATCTTTTGACTAATATGGGACGGAAAGCTGACCTATGCAGTCAGCGTCCTTCTGTTTATAGTATAACCTTCTGTGTGTTCTTTGTCAAGACAATCGGGAAGGTTCCCTCTTGACCTTCCCGATGCAACGTATTATAATAGGATCACAGGCTGAATAAATATTCAATAGTACTTGCATAGAGAGGGAAATATACAATGGAACCGAAAAATCGCAGCTTTTTGAAGCTATTGGACTACACCCCTGCCGAGATCGGGCAGCTGCTGGAGCTGGCCGCTGACCTGAAAGCCAAAAAGAAGGCCGGTATCCGTCACGACCAGCTGCGGGGCAAAAATATTGCTCTGATCTTTGAAAAGACCTCCACCCGTACCCGCTGCAGCTTTGAGGTCGCCGCCCACGATCTGGGCATGGAAGTGACCTATCTGGACCCCTCCGGCAGCCAGATCGGCAAAAAGGAGTCCATCGCCGACACCGCCCGGGTGCTGGGACGGATGTTTGACGGCATCGAGTACCGTGGCTACGGCCAGCAGATCGTGGAAGAGCTGGCACACTATGCCGGTGTACCGGTGTGGAACGGCCTGACCAACGAGTTCCACCCCACTCAGATCTTAGCCGATTTCCTCACCATTCAGGAGCATTTCGGCCATTTGAAGGGCATCCACTTTGTTTACTTTGGCGATGCCCGCTACAACATGGGCAACAGCCTGATGGTGGGCTGCGCCAAGATGGGCCTGCATTTTACCGCCTGCGCCCCTAAAAAGTACCAGCCGGATGCCGCACTGGTGGAGCAGTGTCTGGCTATTGCCGCCCAGACCGGGGCTACCCTCTCCTTTGAGGAGGATCCCGCCAAGGCAGCAAAGGGCGCGGATGTGCTGTACACCGATGTGTGGGTGTCCATGGGCGAGCCGGTAGAAGTCTGGGCAGAGCGCATCCACGACCTTGCACCCTACCAGATCAATCAGGATCTGATGAATATTGCAGGCCCGGATGCAGTATTTATGCACTGCCTGCCCGCCTACCACGACCACAAGACCACCGTGGGCAAGGAGATGGGTGAGCGCTTTGGCCGCGACGCCATGGAGGTGACCGACGAGGTATTCGAAGGCCCCCAGAGCATCGTGTTTGACGAGGCCGAGAACCGGATGCACACCATCAAGGCGGTCATGGCAGCCACTCTTGGCTACGAAAAGTAAGCAAACCTAACAGGGACTGCTGTGCATCGGCGCAGCGGTCCTTTTTTGTGCCCGCCCCCTTGCCAGAACGGCGCAGGGGGATATAATAAGGGGAGAGCACCTTTTATAATAGGAGGAATTTTGTATGCGAAAAAATCATTCGATCCTGCTGCGGTTCATGGCATCGGCAGCACTGGCGGCGGTACTGCTCACGTCCTGCGCGGGCGGTGCTACCACCTACGAAAAGCAGATGGAACTGGGGCGCAAGTATCTGACCGAAATGAACTACGCCGAAGCCATTGCGGCCTTTACCGAGGCTATCAAGCTGAATCCGGACGACATTGAAGCCTACATGGCCCGCGCAGAGGCTTACGCTGCCTTGAAAAAATACGACGAAGCCACGGCAGATTACACGGCCGTCATTGAGAAAACGGACGATCAGCCCTACCTGCAGGCAACGGCGTACATCGGCCGTGCGGGGGTGGGCGAGAGCACTGCCGCCCTCACTGACGCCGAGAGTGACTACGCCGCCGCTTTGGCTCAGCTGGAAAGGGACACAGACGAGCAGGACGCGGACGCCGTACTGACCCTGAAAAAGGACGTGCTGGTCAAGCACGCGGCGGTATGCATCACGCTGGCTCTGCTGGACAAGGCGGCTGACGACTATGACGCTCTGGAACAGCTGGGCGAGAACGTGGCCGCCAAGCGCAAGGAATTGGAAAGCCTGCTGCCGGACACCGGAACCTCTTCGGATGCTGAAAACGGCCTGACCCCGGATGCACCGGATGCGGACACCCCGGCGGATACCGGCACGGAACCGGAAGCTCCTGCCGAAGAGCAACCGGCTTCCAGCAAAGACGAACCGGCTGCGTCCAGCAAGGAGGAGCAGCCTGCTTCCAGCAAGGAAGAAGCTGCCTCCAGCAAACAGACCGTACAGAAGGAGACGTTCCAGTATCCCCCGGAGGATATTGAAGGAGAGCCTGGAACGGTGACCTACCAGGTGGGCAGCACAACGATCACGGCCAAGCACCGTATTTCGTGGGATGACGGTGTCGAGTTGAACTGGGACTACACCTACACCCTCTCCAAGCCGGTCACATCGGTGGAGCATCCCGGCAAGGCAAGCACGCTGTTCCATGTTCCGGCCGACACGGTGATCACGCTGCAGTGCAAGGCATCGGGCATTGAACTAGAATACACGGGTAATGTACTGGCGGACGGCACCAGCGAAATGGTGCTGATGCCGTATGCGTACGATTTCAACGAGTTGATGTGGGGCAATGTGCACGCTGCCCGCGAGCTTGAGGACATCTGGGGGCTTGGCAGTAGTGCTGCCGGAACGGGCACCAGCATGACCGTGAAAAAGGACGGCCTGATCTACGTGATCGCCGATGTAACCGAAGGGGACAATATTTACCGCTACCCGACGATCGCCTTTGTGGCGGACTGAACCGCGAACCGAACCAAACAGCAAAGCCATCTGCGGTGCCCATTTGGGCGGGCCACAGATGGCTTTTGTACTTCTTTATAAAAGGCAGGCGCTCAGGCTTCTTTCAGCTTCAGCACGCCTGCCTGCGTCAGGCGCTTACGCAGCAGCGCACCCACGATGCAGGACACCACGATCTTTGCAAGATCCAGCGCAATAAAGGGGTAGACACACACCGTCAGCGCGTAGCCCAGCTCGCACTGCATCTGGAACACGAACCATGCCGTTCCCAGCACATAGCAGGCGGCATCGCCCAGCACCAAACCCACAGCGGAGACCACCGGGTTGCCCTTGCTCTTTTCAATGAACATACCGCCGATGAAGGCCAGCAGCAGATAGCCCACCAGATAACCGCCGGTAGGGCCTGCCAGCTTGGCAAGGCCGGCACCATAGCCGGAGAACACCGGAATGCCGATGGCGCCCAGTGCCAGATAGATGACCACGCTCAGGGTGCCGAACTTCGGTCCCAGCAGCCATGCGGTCAGGCAGATAACAAAATTTGCCAGCGAGATGGGCACGGCTCCGATGGGCACGGTCAGCGGGCCCATCACGCACAGCACGGCAGCCATCACCGCGGTGACAGCCATCTGATAAGTAGTCAGTTTTTTGTCTTTCATGGTCAGTTTCCCCTCTGTTTTTTCGTTTTGTAAGGCATCTGTGCCCGAGTATACCGCACCGGTGCGCCGCAGGTCAACGGAAAAGTTTGCAGGGGGTTTACAATCAGAGTTTTGATTGTAATACTGTGGAAAGTATGCTAAAATAAAAATGCCGCCGGAAACGGCGGCGGGTGCTGTCTGCATAAAAGGTGGTCTAACATCCTCCGGCAAGTGTCCGGGGGCTGTGAAACCTTATTGCTCGGTTCCCCCGGACGCAAATGCGAAAGGGGGGATGCGTCATGGTGTTGAACGATGTTCTGCAACTGCTTGTCGTCATCGGCGGTACAGTGGGAATCACGTTTAAAATCTCATGGGCGATCTTTCAGGAGATCCATAACAATAAGAAATGACCGCCCACAGTCTCACAAACACTGAGCGGTCATTCTTATTGACTACTTAGCCGAAGGAAACTGACCCTTGCAGCCAGCACCCTTTCTATTTGTAGTATAGCCTATTTTGCACGAAATGTCAAGAAAAACACGGAGGTTCCCATGGGTGGAGGTCATGTATCGCGGCCAGATTTCGGGATGCCGCAGCCGGATGCTGCGTACCCGCTGACCGAGTTCTATCTGCTGGCGCAGCAGGCGCTGGAAAAAAGCGGCAGCTTTATGCTGCCCGCCCTCTACGCAGGGCTGCACGCCCCCGCCCGGCGCATCTACCGGGAGGAAGCCGCCGGGTATTTACAGCTTGCGGCTGCTCCGGCAGAGGGCCTGACCCGGCTGCTCTCCCCTGCCCGGATGCAGCTTTTATACAGCAGCTTGCAGGTGCAGCCGGACGGCACCCCCGCTGCCCTTTTGCTGACCGAGGAGTGCACCCGCCTGACCGTGGCGGTGCAGCTGCTGCCGCCCTTTGTGTGGGAGGACCCGCTGCCGCCGCTGCCGGATGTTCCGGCGGCGCTCACCCTGCAACTGACCATGCAGGACGTAATGGCCATCGACACCACCCCCGCCGCACTGGCGCAGAAACTGGTGCACAGCACCGGTGGCAAACGCTGGTTGCACCACCCCAAGGCCGAGACCTTTCTCTCCGAGCGGCTGGCGCTGCTGCAAAGGGTCTATAAATAAGTAGGGGCACCCTCCCCTCTTTTCCTTTTTGCGATTCCGTGGTATACTGACCGGTAAACCGGCAGGATATCCAACCTCTGTCGGAGAACGTGGACGTGCCTTGCGGTCCGGTGCGTCCGGCACACAAAAAATGGAAGGATCCGGGTTTTGTTCTGCAATAATCGGGGATGCTGAGCCGTATATTGAGTGAACGTCCCCGTGAGAACCACAAACATTCCATCGAGAAGCCCGCTTCCGGGCATCCAAGGAGAGTTTATACAATGGGACAGCTGACCAGAAACGAAGTATTTACCTTGGCGGTGCAGCGTTACAGCGACACCGTCTACCGCACTGCGGTACATAATTGCCGCTGCACAGCCGATGCTGAGGATGTGGTGCAGGATGTGTTTGAAAAACTGCTACACTACAACGGCATCTTTGAGAGTGAGGAGCATCTCAAAGCATGGCTGCTGCGGGTGGCCATCAACCGCTGCCGGGACCTGACCCGCGCCGCCCACCAAAAGGACACTGAGCTGGATGAGAACCTGCCCGCCCCTGATGTTCTGGAGGAGGACGGCAGCGTGCTGGATGCCATCCGCACCCTGCCGGAAAACTACCGCAACGCCATCTATCTGCATTACTACGAAGGATACACTGCGGCAGAGATCGGGCGGATGATGGCGGTGCCCACAAACACGGTACTAAGCTGGCTGCGGCGCGCACGGGCACAGTTACATACGATGCTGAAGGAGGAGATCGAAGATGAGGTGGTATGAATATAAGATGGAGGTCGATGACCTGACTGCCCCGGACGATCTGAAGGCAAAACTGCTGGCCATGACCGACACCCTGACTGCGGAGGAAAAGGCTGAACCCATGATGGCTGCCCCTGCCCTGCAGACCGCTGCACCCGCAGCACCTCTGAACACCACAGAGTCCAAGAAGAAAAAGCCCATCCACTTCCCGGTAAAGCAGCTGGGCACGCTGGCTGCCTGTCTGGCCGTGTGCGTGCTGGGTTACAGCACCCTGCATCTGGGCATCGGGATGGGCAGCGCCAAAAGCAGCGCACCCACCCTGTACGCAGCCGGGGGCGCTGCCAACAGCTCCGCTGCCTCTGTGGCAGCGGGCGGGTTTGATCTCCAGCATGCCGCGCTGGACAGCACCCCCGAGGCGGTGAATTACAGTCTGGAGGCAGACGACCGCTCTCTGGAAACGGAGTACAGCGGCACCGGCAGCGCCGAGGCTGTTGCCCCCGCAGTGGACAGTGCCAAGATCATCTACACCGCCAACCTGACGCTGGAAAGCAAGGATTACGAAGCAGCCCGCAGTGCACTGGACAGCGCTCTTGCCGAGGCGGGCGGCTATCTGGAATCCAGCAGCGAGTACACGCGCACCGGTTCCAGCCGCTCGGTCAACCTGACCTACCGGGTGCCGCAGGCCAACTACCAGAGTTTTCTGGACGCTGTTGCCGCTGCCGGTAATGTGACCTATCGCAGTCAGCAGGCCGATGATGTGACCACCCAGTATATGGACGTGTCCGCGCGGCTTTCTAATCTGCAGGCACAGCGCACCCGCTTACAGCAATTGCAGGAACAAGCCGAAACTCTTTCGGACTTGCTGCAGATTGAGGACTCCCTCACCGAGGTGCAGTCCCAGATCGAAAGCTGGCAGAGCCAGCTGGACTGGTACAGCGATCAGGTGCAGCAGTGCACCGTGTATATCGACCTGAACGAGGTGCAGACCTACACGCCTGTTGACGAGAGCTTCTTCTCCCGCATCGGCACAGCCCTTGTCTCCGGCTGGGGCAACTTTGTAAACGGCTTGCAGCAATTTGTGGTGGCGCTGGCCTCCGTCTGGCCGCTGGCAGTGCTGGCGTGCGCTGCCGTTGCCGTGGCGCTTGCATGGCGCAAAAAGCACCCGAAGAAGTGACCCCATAGAAATTCATTTTTCCGCATAAAGGCTTCCCCCGGCCGGGGGAAGCCTTTTGTTCAACCCCATTGAGAAAACAACCACCCCTGTCCCGCCGGGCTGCTGCACCGGGAGGCAGGGGTGGTTTTGTATATTTTGCAGTACTTATTACACACCGGAGTAAGCCGAGAAGCCGCCGTCCACCGGCAGGCAGATGCCGGTGATGAAGCCCGCTGCGTCATTGTTCAGCAGGAACAGCAGTGCGCCCACAAGGTCCTTTTCGCTGTCGCCGAAGTGTCCCATAGGGGTGGCAGCAAGGATCTTTTTGGTGCGCTCGGTGGGGGTGCCATCCTCGTTGAAGAGCAGCTTTGCGTTCTGCTCGCTGGCAAAAAAGCCCGGGGCAATGGCGTTGACCCGGATGCCCACCTTGCTGAAATGTACCGCCAGCCACTGGGTAAAGTTGGTCACAGCGGCCTTGGAACCGGAGTAGGCGGGGATCTTGGTCAGGGGCAGGTAGGCATTCATGCTGGAAATGTTCAGGATGTTGCAGCCCTCGCGGCCTACCATCTGGCGTGCAAAGGCCTGTGTGGGCAGCAGGGTGCCGATGAAGTTCAGGTTGAACACCATCTCCACGCCGCTCTCGTCCAGATCAAAGAAGGTGACGGTGTCGCTTTCCAGATCGGCCATCTCAAAATATTCCTTGTCCGTATTGGCGCGGGCGTTGTTGCCGCCGGCACCGTTCACAAGGATATCGCAAGGGCCAAGGTTCGCCAGCACATCCTCGGCTACCTGCAGGCAGTTGGCCTTGTTCATCACGTTGCAGGTATAGCCCTTGGCGGTGCCGCCCTCGGCCTCGATCTCGTCCGCAAGCTCCTTGAGCTTATCCATATTGCGGCCCAGCAGCGCCACCTTTGCGCCCGCCCGGGCCAGCGCCTTGGCAAAAATGGAGCACAGCGTGCCGCTTGCGCCGGTGACGACAGCCACCTTGCCGGTGAGATCGGTGTTCAGTACATTCTTTTCCATAACATCCTCCTGTTACAGCTGTATTCATTGGCTAGAGTATAACAGAAAAAGACGGTCTTTGCCAGAACGTTCTTATTATAAAAAGGGAAAGTTTTATTCTTTTTGCCGGGCAACAAACACGATATCCTCTGGATGCAGTGCAGACGGAATCGCACAAAATCGCAAAAATGGCCGTTTTTACCTTGAAGATCTTCTAGCTCTTCCAAAGCAAAATCAGTATGATAAATGTATGACAAACACATACTACTTCGGCTGCGCAGCCCGCAGCGAGGGCGGCGTTTCCCACTTTGATGTGAACACAAAAAAGCAGGTTGAATTTAAAAAATTCAACCTGCTTGGTGGTTGCGGGGGCCGGATTTGAACCAACGACCTTCGGGTTATGAGCCCGACGAGCTACCAGACTGCTCCACCCCGCGATATTTACATTTTTGCTTATCAGCGGTTCTCGCTGACTGCTCAAGTATAATACCACAGAGCGGGTAGAATGTCAACCCTTTTTGAGAAAAATTTTCGTATTCTCCTGCCGCAGCTTTTAACGCACCATTGTCCGGTGCTGTGCGCGGTATCCGGCGGGGGTGATGCCGTACAGGCGGCGGAAGGTCTTGAGGAAGCTGCTGTAATCCGGAAAGCCGCTTTCGGTGCAGGCATTCAGGACGGAAACGCCCTCCTCCAGCGCCTTGCGGCAGTGCTGCATCCGCAGATAGGTCAGGTAGTTGAAGATACTCTCCATGGTGCACTCCTTGAACGCGCGGGAAAGGTGCTCCCGGCTGGCGTAAAGCTCTTGCGCCAGCTGCGCGGTGGTGAGGGTCGGGTCCTGATAATGGGTCTGAAGGTAGGCCACTGGGGCTTTCATTGCTCCGCTGCGCTTCGCAAACGCGAACTTTTGAGAATACGTCACCTTCGGCAGTGTGCAAGAAAAAGCAATGAAAACTTTGGCAAAAAGAGAGAGGGCCGGACGGTGCCAGCCCTCTTGACAAGGAAAAGCACAAGGCTCTTTATTATAATAAAGCTATAAGAACATAATAAAGGCAATTATTTGAAATTTTTGAAAAAACAGAAATCATTTTGATGATATGGGACGTTTTAATAGACAGGAAGGGGGTGAACCGTATCCAGACAGAATTATTGCTGCGGAAAGCGCAGAGCGGAGATACGGGTGCGCTGGACACTCTGATTACATCGTACTATCCACAAATTCTGAACTATTGTCGTTGGCATACAGCGGACGAGCAGCAGGCGCAGGATGCAGCACAGGAAACCTTTTTGAAAGCGGTGCGCTGGCTGGATTCCTGTGGTGGATTTCAGGGGGCATTCCGTCCCTTTCTGTACAAAATCGCAAAAAACATTTGCATCGATCTGAACCGTGCCATGGAGCGGTCGGAGGTATCGCTGGAGAGCTTGCCGGGCGAACCCGCCTATCAGGAAAGCGGCTTTGCTGCGGCAGAGGAGAAAGCAAACCTGCGAGCGCTGACGGCCCAGCTGGAGCCGGAACAGCGGGAACTGGTATTGCTGCGGTTCGCACAACAGCTTAAATTGCGGGAGATCGCGCAGATTACAGGTCTGCCCCTGCGCACAGTGCAGTCCCGCCTGCGTGCCGCATTGAAAACCTTGAAAATGCAATTGGAAAAGGAGGACTGGAGATGAATCGAGCCTTTGAAAAAGAACTGTCCAGAGCACTGGCGACAGAGCTTGACACAGCCGCCCCGAAAACGCTGCTGCGCCGCTGCCGGGCGGAACATATCGTAAAACAACGGAGTGGTTGGCGCGATTTGCTGCACTGCCAGTTCAAATTACTGGGCTGGAAGGTCTGGGCGCTGGAAGCAATGGCGGCACTGGCGTTGTACAGTGTGGGTCGGGAGCTTGCCCTGTGGGAGAAGGCATGGACATTACGCAATGCACTGTTTGGTCTGAGCACGCTCGCCATGCTGACAGCCCTGCTCGGTCTGCCGTTTTTATACCGGGCAAGTCAATATAAGATGCTTGAACTGGAACAAGCCACATATGCAGGAATCGGTCGTCCGCTGGTGATGCGGTTTTTGCTGCTGCTGGCGGGGGAAACGATCCTGCTGGGAGTGCTGGTACTCAATGTGCGGGCAGCCGTGCCATGGAGCATCGGGCAACTGCTGGCGGTGCTGACCGTGCCATTCCTGACCGCAAACAATGAGCTGCTTCTGCTGCTGCGCTGGGTGCGCCCGGAATGGATGATGACCGGGGCTGTACCGCTGTTTGCAGGGCAGCTGTGTTTGCTGCGGTTCGTGCAATTATCGGAACTGCCGAAAGGTCTGCCACTGGCGGCGGGCGTGCTGGTGCTCTGTATGGTGTTGCAGTGCATCCGGCTTGCCGCCCGGTCAGAATATATTGCAGAAGCTTGAAAGGAACAAGTCATGGAACTGAAAATTCAGAATATTACAAAGCGATACCGGGATAAAACGGCGGTGGATGATGTGTCCATCACGCTCACGCCGGGTGTGTGGGGGCTGCTGGGGGCGAATGGTGCAGGCAAAACAACCTTAATGCGGATGCTGGCGGGCATTCTGCGGCCCAGCAGTGGCCGGATTTTGTGCGATGGGGTGGAGATTGGGACGCTTGGTGCGGCCTACCGGGAAAAGCTGGGGTATCTGCCGCAGGAATTCGGGTTTTACCCGGAATTCACGGTGCAGGACTATCTGGAATATATGGCGGCGCTCAAGGGTCTGCCGCGCACAGAGGCTGCCCGGCAGATCGACGCACTGCTGGAGCGGGTAAGCCTGACTGAGGTGCGCCGCAAAAAGATCATAAAGCTTTCCGGCGGTATGAAGCGCCGGGTAGGCATCGCACAGGCACTGCTCAACGACCCGGAAATTTTAATTCTAGATGAGCCCACGGCAGGGCTGGATCCCGGAGAACGGGTGCGCTTCCGCAATCTGCTGTCGGAGTTTGCGCAGGAACGGATCGTTCTCATTTCAACGCATATCGTTTCGGATGTGGAATACATTGCGGCCGAAAATGCCGTGATGAAGGCTGGCAAAATCATTGCACAGGACACCACCGAAGGGCTGGTAAAGCAGATCGAAGCCAAAGTCTGGCAGGGAAGCATCCCGATGGAACAGCTTGCCCGGTGGGAATACCGGCTGCGGGTGGTGAACCTGCGCAACGAGCCGGACGGAACGGTAACATTGCGGTATCTGGCGGATGCACCGCAGCTGCCGGACAGCGTCCCGGCACAGCCCCGGCTGGAAGATCTGTATCTGTGGCTGTTCCCGGAGGAAATGGAGGAAGCAAAATGAACCTGTATCGTTTGGAATTGAAACGTGTGTGCAAAACTCGTATGACAGCTATTCTGCTGGCCATTGCGCTGGTGCTGGCTGTGGTCATGGCATATCTGCCGGTGACCTTTATCGGCTGGACGGAACTGGATGCCAGCGGAAACGAAGTGCGTTACACGGGTCTGAAAGCAATCCGGAAACGGCAGGAGCAGCAGGTATCCGGTACCATCACGCCGGATGTCATGCAGGAAGCACTGGAAGCCTATCAGCGGGTGTACCGGCAGTATGATGCAAGCTCCATCAACGATATCCCGGACGAGGTATTTTATAAAGAACTTGCCCGGTATCGGCCTCTTGTGAACAGCGCAAAGGAAGCCTTTGCCGACTCGAAAACCGGCATGGCACCGGGCGTGATGGGGCTGACCGCAGAGGATATGCAGAACTTTTACAGCCAGCTCCCCAAACGGTTGGAATCAGTGATCTGGCTGGAACAAAGCGGAAAGCCCGGCTATGAGCAGGCGCAGGCCATTGCACAGAAAAAGTTCGATGCTGTACAAAAACCGTTCACCTATTCATTTGGGGTCAGTTCAGACGCAATGGATTACCAGACCCTGTTGAGCTTGCTGCTCACCCTGCTGTGCGCGGTGATTGCGGCCCCGGTGTTTGCATCGGATGCACAGACCGGGGCGCAGGACATCCAACTGTGCACAAAAAACGGCGGTCTGCGGCTAGCAGCGGCAAAGCTAGCCGCGGCGTTTAGTATCACAGGGGCGGCGTATCTGCTCTGCGGCGTGGTGTGGATCCTGGTCACGAATGCTCTATTTGGCTGGGAAAGTACCCAAACTTCCGTGCAATGGCTGTTTTCTGTGACCAGCCTGCTGCCGTATACCGTTGGCCAGATGGAGTGGGGCATGCTGGTGGCAAACTTTCTGATCTTCTTTGCGGAGGTGGCCTTTGTGCTGATGGCATCCGTATGGGCCAAGAACAACCTGACCGCTTTGTCTGTGGCGCTGATCAGTGTGGTGGCACCGCTGGTTGTTTATATGGTCGTGCCGGGCTCTTTCGGAGAATGGCTGTCCACCCTGATTCCGGCAGGGGGCATTGGGCTTTCCAATGCATTGCTGTATAAAATGATCAGCTTTGATTTTCTCTATGCAGGCGGGCATGCCTTCTTTCAGGCAGATGTACTGCTGGCATCGGCACCGATCAAGATCGTTCTGCTCGTTGGATTGGCAGCATGGGGGTATCTGCGAAAGACCAAGGTGGCTTAAAAGGAAACGCTACTGAAAAAAGTTCATCGGATGCATAGAAAACGGAAGCGGATGAACTTTTGTGTCTGGAACTCCCTGCCAGGAATCAAAGTTGATGCACAGTGATGTGCAGGATGACTGGACAATAAAAGAGCGTTGAGTCGTTGGACTTGATGCTCTTTTTTGTTTGTGTACCCCGAAAAATTGATGAACAAAAAGAAAAATTAAAAAAATTCTCTTGAAAGCTGTAACGAAAGAGCGGGAATTGCGTTAATTGGATAGAAACAGTTGATCAGAATGAAAAGCGGAGGTGAAGGTATTTTATGAAAGTCAAAGAAAACCCATCTCTTATTTTGGCGTTCCATGGGATGCTTGGGCGGAAAAAGCAGACCAGTCTATTGCTGATCCTGCTGACGATGGTTTTTTCGTTCCTGACAGCAGCCACGATTTATTCTGGCAGCTCTGCCCAGGCGTTGCAGGATACCCGATGCGAACTGTACGGCGAGTGGCAATACCTGAGATTATCGGATACGGACACGGATGCTGCACAGGTGCGGGACAATCTGCCAGCATCCGCAAAAGTCAGCAC